>Ga0224495_10000193_pt1 | contig 48967 bp, 35 predicted proteins | sample SF_Jul11_sed_USG_FD_168128 | JGI IMG/M metagenome (GOLD analysis project Ga0224495, IMG submission 168128) | Sediment microbial communities from San Francisco Bay, California, United States - SF_Jul11_sed_USGS_4_1 | ecosystem: Environmental > Aquatic > Marine > Sediment | place: USA: California...
AACATGGGCCAGTTATTTGTTGATGGGCAATCCTTTATCCAAGTTATTTCAAAAAGAATCAAAGGTACCTGATTTATCCAGAAGTACCCTCGATACTGACATGGTGCTGATGAAATATCCGTTTCCGATTGCTGCCGCATATTCAGGAATTATAACGCTTAATGGAACAGAAAGGTCAAATAATTCTGTAAAATTTGAAAAATTATACAATGCATATGAAGACACGCTTTTATTTGTTTCGACTTTGATTTTTGCTAATTATGAATTTTTAAATATTAATAAACCCATTGTATTTGATTTGAATGATATATTGGGAACAATTAATTCAACCCGCCAGATTTTAAACATGATTGGTGTTTTAAAAATGGAAATGTTAATACCGAATCTTGCAGATACAATGAACAATCATAAAGATGAGATGTATAAGATAATCAGTTGGAAACGGGAATATGACAGAGGCGAAATAAACTCCGGTAACATTGAAGGTTATGTAATTTCTCTTCAATACTTGCTTGAGCGATTGTTAATTGATACTGAATATTTAAAAAATTATGGTTTTTTTAAAATAAATGAACCAGGATATGCGCATTTATCGCTATATGGTATTTCCAGGTATCATTCCATTAAAGAAATTACACTGCCAACTCAGACGGATACCACTATACTTGAGGAATTAACGATTCAATCAAGTAGTTTAACAGGAAAATGTATTTTCTACATTCCAGTTAAACGAATATTTTTAGATCTGTCGCCTTTCTTTGATATTATTGAAATGGATGAAGGTAACTCGAGCAAAGAACTTTCGTATATATTTAAAAAATACGATACGAGCAAATCAAAACCGGTTATTGTCAAGGGACGAAAACCGGGTATTGAACCCCGGTCAAACATCATTTAGCCTGAGGCCATACTCGAAATTACCGAAGGCCGGGGTCGAACCGGCATGGAGTTGCCTCCACTGGATTTTGAGTCCAGCGCGTCTACCAATTTCACCACTTCGGCGAGTTTACAAAAATCAATGTTCTCCTGAAAATTAACCTCAAAAAAATTAATCTGTGAGAGGATCAATTTCTATATATTTACCTTTTGATCTGGCAATTATTTTTCCGATTTCATCTTCAAGTTCGGCACGATTTTCAATTATTTTTTTGTTTTTCTTAACGAAGTAACCCCTAAGGTATAATGGTTCATTTACTTTTGCCAATTGAAGATATCTTACAGTTAATTCTCCTGTGTGAACATCCAGGTTCATGGCTTGATTAATGTGCATCATGACTTCATCAAGTAAAACAGTTATTATACCCTGATGAACATACTCCGATTGATGGCCTTGAAAATGTACAGGAACTACAATTTCACCATAGGCCGTCTTAGTGTCTTCGTCATACTCCAGTTTAAGTTTTAAACCGAACTCATTATCCGGACTTGTTCCAAAACTTAAATCCCTTTGTTTTCTAAGAACTTTCATTGTAATAATATATGATTAATGGGACACCCTGTCAAGTACTTTCTATGAGGCATGTATGTATCAAAAAAACTGATCCGATGTGTTTTAAATAGAATGGCGGATTTAAGATTAGAAAATTAATCTTGTCCGGTTTACTTTCTTCCATAGAGTGGATGCTTATGAATATAAACAAACGGTTTCACTTGAATTATTTTTTGGTTATTATAGGTTTGGGATTTAACTCAATTTATGCAAGTCAGGATATTGTGCTGGATGCCGAAAAAATTGAAATAAGTAAAATTTCTGGTGAAACCATGCAGAGCAAATCTGGTGTTCATGTAAATTTACACCTGATTCTTGCCAAAGATTATTTCCAAATAAGTGAAGATGGCCTTGAGTATATTTATGATTTTTCTCATCGGAAGGTTATTATTTTAGATCCTAAAAATAAAATATATGAAGAATTTTCTATTTTTACCTACATTGGTTTTCGAACCGCGGAGATGGAAAATCGATTGCGGGTATACGATAATTTCAAGAAATATAACGATAAACAATTTTTATCTTATTTAACGCCGTTAATGCTGGAGAACTATTTTTCAATTAAGTCAAGCAGGGATTCTGAAAAAATAAATGTTAAATCAAGCGAGGGGAAAATAACCTATATCGCAGATGGTATAGAAGGACTCATGGAAACAAGCAAAGAAGGAAAGTTGATTTCAAAAGAAGATATGAATATATTTTCTAAATTCATGAGATATCGAGTGGGGGGGCACCCTGATATTTTAAGTAAAATAAATGAAGCATCTACAGTCCCTGACTGGTTTAGCAACAATTCTACTACGGATGGCCGTCATTTTATAAAAACCAATTATAAACTTGTCAGTTTAAAAAATTTATCGGATGTTTCATATTCTTTAGACGGTTACAAGCCGGGAACCATTAAATTTTCTGGCGACTTTTTGGGTTTTATTAAAAGCTCAACGCGCGAATTTGCGAAAGATTCTGAACAAAAAATCAGTACCATAGAAACTGAAATTAAAGAGTCGATAAATCAAAAGAAATATTTTGAAGCCATTCTCGGATGTATGGAAATAGGCTTGTACAGTTCTCGTTTCGATAATGCTGTTTGTAAAGAAAATCTTAAAGTGTTTCAAACAGACGAGAAAGTACTCGTTTTTCTCTCCAACTTAAATTCAGATGAAAAAAACATGTTGAATGTTTCATATCAGAAGTTAAAAGAACTGGAGCCAGCCTCATTTAAGAAAACTTATATTTTATGGGTTTTTGAAGCAAATCTTAAAGCAAGATCCGGCGAAACGCAGGAAGCCTTTGATTTGTACTACAAAGCATTAAAAAAAAATCCATATCTTACCGGCGTTTATAAAGATATGGGGGAAATATTTTACAGCAATTACAATATGGATATGGCATGGTTTTGCTGGGACACAGGACGCAAGATTTTTAAAGATCACTCCATGCTAAAAGAGATTGATAAACTTGAAGAAGACATGGTAAAAAAATATCCTGATTTTTTTTAGCTTTCAATTGAAATTAATGCAGGTTATAATTATTTTTCTACACAGGTCATTTATGAATTTAAAATTTCGATGACTTCCTTATGGATGCCTTTGACACACGCAACGATGCTGTCTCCAGCTTCAGGGGGATTACCATAAAAGTCGGTGATGACGCCGCCTGCTCCATTGATGATGGGAATAAGAGCCATTTTGTCCCAAACTGACATTGCAGGGTCGATCATCACATGGGCTTTACCTGTGGTTACAAGATAATATCCGAAACAATCTCCCCAGGTTCTGGAAAGTCGGCAGGCTGACATGAGTCGATCAAAGCCGCTGCGCGGTTTAAATTTTGAAAAATCCTTATAGTCGGTGGTCAATACAATTGATTTATCAAGGGAAATTTTCTCAGGCATCAGCACGGTATTTCCATTTAAACGGGTTTGCTGGTTATCGCCAATCAACACATCATTGGATACAGGAAGATAAATGCAGCCAAGAACGGGTTTGTTGTTCAGGGTAAGCGCAATAAGCGTTCCAAAAAGCGGAGTATTAGAGATAAAACTTTTTGTACCGTCAATCGGATCTACAATCCACCTGTATTCAGCATCTATTTTATATGTACCCGATTCTTCTCCGATAATTCCATGATCGGGAAAAGTTTTCATGATTTGCTCTTTAATGTAATTTTCGGCTTCGCGATCGGCAATGGTCACCGGCGAGTTATCGGTTTTAATCTCAATGTCATACGGAGTTTGGTAGTACTTCAGTATAATTTCACGAAGTGCGGGTAAAGTATCAAGTATAAATTTTTCAGAATGTTTTATAATATCCATACGAGCACTTTAACAAAATGTCACCGTCTGTCATTTATTTTATTGCTTTAGAAATACAAAGCCGGTTTGTTAATCTTCTACGTGCATGTATTCGTCAAACGTCTGGTCGAAAATTTTTAATTGTCCTTCGTTAATTTCAAAAATTCTTTTGGCAACGGTTTGAACAAACTGGTGGTCATGAGAGGTAAATAAAATGGTTCCCGGAAAGCGAATTAAACCGTTGTTAAACGCTTGAATGCTTTCAAGATCCAGGTGGGCCGTCGGACCATCAAGCAACAATACATTTGGCGAAGCCAGCATGATTCGAGAAAGCATCATACGAACTTTTTCTCCTCCGGAAAGTACGCTTACTTTTTTAGTAGATTCGTCTCCGGTAAACAACATGCGGCCAAGAAAGCCTCTGATGTAGGCTTCATCTTTTTCTTTGGAAAATTGTCGCAGCCAGTCAATCAGGTTTAAATCGCTGTTTTCAAAGTACTTTGCATTTTCAGCAGGAAGATAGGCGCATGTGGTTGTAACGCCCCATTGGAATTTTCCTTCGTCAGGCGTGTCTTCTCCCATTAAGATATTAAAAAGAGCGGTAATAGAAATTCCGTTACCCATGAAAGCAACTTTGTCGCTTTTTAATATTTCAAAGGTAACGTTGTCGAGAACTTTAACTCCGTCGATGGTCTTACTGATGCCTTCAACATTGAGTAGATTATTTCCGGCTTCTCGTTCAGGTTTAAAGTCGATAAAAGGAAATTTACGCGTGCTTGCCTTCATTTCGCCAAGATCCAGTTTCTCAAGGGCTTTTTTACGTGAAGTGGCCTGTTTTGATTTTGAAGCATTTGCCGAAAATCTCGCAATAAAATCTTTAAGCTCTTTTGCTTTTTCTTCAGCTTTACGTTTTTGGTCGCGCTCGATGCTGCGAATCAATTGAGAACTTTCCCACCAGAAGTCGTAATTACCTGTAAAAACAGTAATTTTACCAAAATCGATGTCAGCCATATGCGTACAGACCTGATTTAAAAAATGTCGGTCGTGACTTACCACAATTGTAGTTTTTTCAAATTTAGCAAGAAATTCCTCAAGCCAGTGAATGGCGTGAATATCCAGGTTGTTGGTAGGTTCATCTAAAAGTAAAACATCTGGATTGCCAAAAAGAGATTGAGCCAGTAATACCTTAACTTTTTCAGAAGCCGTAAGGGCGCTCATTTGCTTTTTATGCATATCGTTTGAAATGCCAAGACCAACTAAAAGCTGGGCTGCGTTTGACTCCGCTTCATAACCGCCGAGCGATTCGATTTTTTCTTCGAGGTCTCCGGCTGCAATTCCATCTTCGTCTGAAAAATCAGGTTTGGCATAAATTTCGTCGCGCTGGCGAATGGCTTCGCTCAAAGCCGTGTCGCCCATGATGACCGTTTGCAGAACCTCTTCGTTATCATAGGCAAATTGATCCTGCTTTAAGGTACTGAGTCTAAATTTTGGCGGAATGGAAACATCGCCTGAATATTCTTTATTTTCGCCGCTTAATATTTTAAGAAAAGTTGATTTACCTGCGCCGTTTGCGCCAATCAATCCATAGCAATTGCCTGGTAAAAACCGGATCGAAACATTTTCAAAGAGCGTTCTGGCTCCGTACTTTAAACTTATGTTAGATGTACTTATCATATAGGGACATTTTCTAAAAAAGAGCTGTCTTGTAACTCATCAACTTAAAGAGAAAATTAAAAATTTGGCGGACAAGTCAGTCAAAAGGTCGCGACATTCATATTTGTATCAAATTTTTGCGCCAGGATTCATTAATTTTTTAAGAATTAATATTCGATTTCTTACCGCTTCAATATTTTCTTTATTGGTTTCGTGCTGAATGTTCAGTTCAAACATTTTTATTGCCTTTTTAAAATCACCCTGTTTTTCAAAGACCTCTCCCAATGTAAAATAAGCAATCGAATAATCAGGGTTAACCTCTATTGCTTTTTGAAGTACTTTAACAGATTCTGGATATAAACCTTTAATTTTAAGAATGTCACCAATGTTATTGTAAGCTTCAACGAGTTTTGGATTCACCAGAATTGCCATGTTAAATTTTTCAATGGCCGGATCGTATTGTCTCATGGTTGTTAAAGCAACACCCCAGTTGTTGTAGGCATTGGCATATTCAGGGTTGATTTTAATGGCAGTTTGATATTTTTCAACAGCTTGGTCGTATTTTTTTAACCAGCTGAGTGCCGCGCCCCAGTTGTTATAGGCATATGCGTATTCAGGATTAATGCGAATGGCTTTTTTGTATTTATCAATGGCTTCTTCATATTTTTTTAATTTCACCAGAGTTAATCCCCAGTTGTTGTAGGCGCTGGCATATTCAGGATATTTTTCTACAGCTTGTTTATATTTATCAATCCCTTCGTTGTATCGATGCAATCCATCCAGAGCGATACCCCAGATATTATAAATCTGATACGCCTGGGGAATTAAAGCCGCAGATACTTTACATTCCTCAATTGATGGTTCGAGCATTTTAACTTCCAGAAACATCAAGGCTTTTAACAAATGTATGTATCCTTTTTGTTCCAAATTCCCCTTTTGAAGGGTGTACTTTATGAGGTTTTCGATCTCTGCAAATGGCCGATTTTGATTATAATAGTACATGGCAAGAATATGCGGATAAAGTTGTTTTTCAACAGCTTCCGCCATGGATGCCAGAACAGGTCTTATTTCGCTGACCTTTCCGGTTATAGAAGAAATCTCCCTGTAATTTTTGCGAACAATGACAGTAACATTTTGATTATCATAAATGACCTCGCCGCTGATTCTAATGTCCTTATGACCGATAAATGTTTTAATTTCCTGAATGATGCTGTCGATTGAAAACCCAAGACCGGCAACTTCCACTTTGGAAAGATTGTCATTGGATTTACCAATCAATTCTTTTGTTTTCAACTGAAAAAAAGCATTCTCGGTAATAAAATCCATTTGATCACGCAGCGTAGACGCAAGTGTATCTTTCGTATAACCAAGTTCAACCAGCTTTGGCGGAACATCAAAAGGTTCAATGATGATTTTATCTTCGGTGACCTTTATGTATAAAATAAGGGAAGTTGATAAAATAAAAGTTAGAAATATTACTTCAAGTATTAATTTTCGCCACTTTTGCAAAATATCGACGGTGGAATTTACCTTGTCCGGTTTTTCTTTATGATGCATCCACCAGCTTATTATTTTTAAAAGTATGGAGTCTAAAAACTGAATCGACGTTAAAGCGGCAGGCTTACTTGTTTTTTTAAGATTAGATTTTTTACTTTTTGTTTTTGATGCCATAACGATGCGTTTTATTTAGATCAGCTTCGTCAATCGTATTTTCTGAATAATAAAGCAGGGCAAGAGTAACTCAATTTAAAAGTGCCTGGCGTGCCATTATTATGCCTTAAATTTTTTACCCTCGGCCTTTGTAATTATCGCAGCAACATTTTTTCCCGAAAATGCTGCTGGCGGCAGACCACCGCCGGGTTCAACCCATTGACCGCAAAGGTAAAAATTATTTAACCCCTGAAGCTGCTTGGGAAGACTCATCCCAACCTTTATGGTGTCTGTTGTCATCTGCAAACCTTCAAAGGCACCGCGATAAACGCCTGTATAACGAACCCATGTTGTTGGAGTGGCGATGTCAATTTTTTCAATTTTGCTTTTAAAACCTGGAAAATAATCGCGATCTATGATATTTATAAGTTTGTCGGCAATATGTTTTTTTTCTTTTTTGTATTTTTCACTACTTTCATTTTTAAGATTATTCCAGAAATCAAAATCGGTTGTACACATGATTTCCAGACAGCTTTTTCCTTCAGGAGCAAGAGTCTCATCAAAGGCCATACTGTGGAGCAACACCGAATTTACTTTTTTTCCGCCAGTATCAAAGGCTTCTTTAAATACAATGGCGCTTCCTGATACAGACGGAGGATCATCCAGTTTTCCATTGATTCCCAGTGAAATATAAAATAACGGATCGAAAGGCGGTAATATCTCCCATGCTTTTTGCAATTTGGGGTGATGATATTTTCTGTCAAGCATTTGATCAATCGTTGTTCTGCCGTCGGCCGCCGATATCACGTAATCGGCTTTGATGATGCTTCCATTTTCCAGTTCAACCCCAGCGGCTTTGTCAGCATCTTTTGATTTTTCCACCAGAATTTTTTTAACACTGGATTTATATCGAATTTTAGCGCCATGTTTTAAGCAGTTGGCTGCTATATTGTTGGAAAAGTTTAACGATCCGCCGACAGGATATCCGGCATTGCCCTGAGAAAGCCAGACAAAAGTAAACAAGTTAAAAAGCATGGCAAAATCAGGCGCAAACAGGTTTTGAATTGCTGTTTTTAATTCTGGTTTTGAAAATTTTTCGCTGTATTCTTTAGCGCTGATTTTAAACCATTTTAAATGAGGAATAAAACCAGATATAAATTTAATTAAAACAAATAAATCCTTAAAGGATTTCTCTCCAATGGCAGCATCTGGATCTATCATTTTTAATTTAGACATTTTACGAATTGTACGAATAAAATTTCGAATTTCATTTTTATCGCCTGGAGAAAACCTCAGCAACTCGGCTTCGAGTTTATCCGGATCTGTGTAAAATGTCAAAGTTTGGCCGTCTGGAAAATGAACGGTTGAATAACGATCATGATTAATGATCTCAATATCTTCAAGAGCTCCTAATTCGTTCCAGAGGTGATTCATATATGCTGAACCAATTAACCAGTGGATGCAGCCATCAAATGTAAACTTTCCATTTTTCCACGATGTACATTGACCTCCCGCAATATCGTGCATTTCTAAAATTTCTACGTCAAATCCGTTTCTGGCCAGATAGGAGCCTGCCGAAAGACCAGCGATACCAGCTCCGATAATAACTACTTTTTTCTCTTGCTTGTTCATATATTCTCCATATTATATTCACTTCTGCGGTCATGCGTCGGGGGTAGCTAAGTTTGCCAAGGCAAACGTTGCGAGGGGGTTACTTACCCCCTTTAAATTTTGTTTTTATATTTTCCTGTACCGTATTTATCCATTCCAATTCGGCTTTAGTAGAGCGAATACCATAGTTTAATGTGATCAGCCAAAAGGGCTGGTCAGGAGTCTGGTACCCATCGGCGACAAGGTTTTTTTCAATTTTTTTATATTCCTTTAAGGTTTTTTCAAGTGTATTTTTTTTTGCACCCAGATGGCTTAAAATGTCCTGAGGGCTCATTTGGCTGCCAAAAAAAAGTTTTAACAGCAATTCATTTCTATAGTTGGCGTTTTCAACGGGAAGCTTTAACCAGCTTTTAAGTTTTGCGCGACCGGTGTCTGTGATGTTATATATGATTTTATTTGAACCCTTTTGATCTGTTACCGAGCGCGATGTGATTAAACCTTCGGTTTCCAATTTTTTTAAATTTGGATAAATTTGACCAAAACTTTCTTTCCAGAAATATCCGATGCTGACTTCAATAAATTTTTTAATATCATAGCCGCTGCCTTCATACTGACTCAGCACGCCCAGCAGCGCGTATTTTGTTTTATTGTCACGCTTCATGTTGGTATATCTGCAAGATATATCTTATAGATATATTGTCTATCGTTTTTGTTTAGATACTATTTTTTAGGGACTGGTTACACCATGAGAAATTCTGATTTAATTAAATACGTCCAGCGCCAAATCCACTGGGGGCGGTTACTTTTTAACAAAAAGTAGCCGCTGGCGATCCATAACTCATGTTTTAAAGACTTGACAGGGCGATTCAGAATTTGGCACTTCCAGACTGGATCATTGCAAAATTCAATCTCGTTTTTCTGAGGTTGTTTAAGACAAGAATTTTGCTGCAGGGGTAGAAGACCCATATGGTCTTTTGGGAACAACCCCTTTTCAAAGCTCCGGAGTAAATAATGGAATTAGATTTAAAACCCTTGATTGTCCAATCGGATAAAACTCTTTTATTGGAAGTCGATAATCCAGTTTTTGAAGATGCCAGAGATATCGTAAACAAATTTGCCGAACTTGAAAAATCGCCTGAATACCTGCACACTTATCGAATCACCCCACTGTCTTTATGGAATGCAGCCGCAAGTCGTCTTACTGCCGAAGAAATCATCGATGCTCTTTATAAATATTCAAAATACCCCGTTCCGCAAAATATTAACGCAGAAATTACCCGACAAATTTCCCGCTACGGTAAGTTAAAATTGCAGCGCGACGAGCAGGGTAATTTAATCATTTATTCGAAAGATCCAAACTACATTAAAGAAATATTTCGAAGTAAAAAAATTCAACCGTTTATTGAAGGTAAAAAAGACGACAATAGCCTTTTTATTCAAAACGATTTTCGCGGTCATATTAAACAGGCTCTTATAAAACTGGGCTTTCCTGTTGAAGATATTGCCGGCTATGATCCGGGTAACGAATACAAATTTAACCTGCGAGAGAAAACGGTCAGCGGCCATGACTTTATCATAAGAGATTATCAAGGTAATGCCATCGATGCCTTTTATGCAAACGGCTCTCTTGAGGGCGGTTCCGGTGTTGTTGTTTTACCATGCGGCGCCGGAAAAACCATCGTTGGAATCGGCGCTATGCAAAAGGTAGGAACACAAACCCTGATTCTGGTTACCAATACGCTTTCTATTCGACAGTGGCGCGATGAAATTCTTGATAAAACCAATGTTCCCATTGAGGATATCGGAGAATATTCCGGCGATAAAAAAGAAATTAAACCCATCACCATCGCAACATATAACATTTTAACCCACAGAAAGAAAAAGGGAGGGGAGTTTACCCACTTTCATCTTTTTGGTTCAAACAACTGGGGCTTGATTTTATACGATGAGGTGCATTTACTGCCTGCGCCAGTTTTTAGAATGACCAGTGAACTTCAGGCTAAAAGAAGGCTGGGACTTACGGCCACCCTTGTGCGAGAAGACGGCCTTGAAGAAGATGTATTCTCACTGATTGGTCCCAAGAAAATTGATGTGCCCTGGAAAGAACTTGAAAAAAAATCATGGATTGCTCAGGCTCATTGTATTGAAATTCGAGTGCCCATGCGATCCATGATGAGAGGTATGTACTCTATCGCCGACGATCGTGAAAAATTTAGATTCTCTTCCGAGAATCCCGAAAAACTGCGCATCATTGGCGTACTTTTACACAATCATAAAAATGATCAAGTTCTCATCATTGGACAATACTTAAACCAGCTTCAAAAAGTATCAGAGCGATTCAAGCTGCCTCTAATTACAGGTAAAACTCCATTAAATGAACGATCTCATTTGTACCACTTGTTTCGCAATAAAAAAATCAACGCATTGGTCGTTTCCAAGGTGGCAAACTTTTCTATTGACCTGCCCGATGCCAACATTGCTATTCAGTTAAGCGGTACCTTCGGCAGCCGTCAGGAAGAAGCGCAGCGACTTGGTCGAATTTTAAGGCCAAAAAGCGAAGGCAATCAGGCAATTTTTTATTCTGTGATAACCAATGAATCGTCAGAAGAGAGATTTAGTCATAATCGGCAGTTATTTTTAACGGAGCAGGGTTATGAATATCTGATTTATTCATATGATCAGTTCAAAGAAAAATTTGGTTCGTATATAGATGTTATTCGTGCGAGAAAAAAACTTGAAAGAGAAATGAGCGCACAAACACAAAAGTAATGAACGGCGTGATTAAAGTAATTTCGGGACTGGTTTTTTTTCTTGTAATGCTTCATGTTCCCATTATTAAAATAAACACTCCTACGTCGATAAATCCTGTTTTTAATTATGAAATAAAAACAAAAAATGTTATAAATACCACGATGAATTATGATTTACATGATTATGTATATCATCTGCCTGTTTCGGGTAATTTTAATTCTTCGCATCAATATGAAATCAATAAACTTGATAAAACCGGAAACCTTAGACTAGCTTTTAAAATGCCCCTTGATAAAGATGTTTTAAAAAAAGAAAATCCGGATTATGCTCCCGACAAAGATGGTTTTATAACCTATCCTGAAAACGGATCATTTTACCTCTGGTACCCAAGACTTGGTACTCATGCCTTATTTTACGATCAGGACGGTCAGTTTTTATGGTCGAGAAAAAGCAGTCATTATCTTAAGGCATTTCCATCGGGAAAATATATTTTATCGATGACAGGCGACCATTCACGCGCGTTTTTTCTGCTTCCGGATTTAAGTGTCATGGGCAGTTTGGAAGGAACTTTGCTCATCAATTACCAGTTCTCAAATGATCCCTCTTCAAGTGAAATTCAAGTCTGCCTTGGTTTTTTGGACGGGAATATCGCGTTTTATGATCCTACGAAAAAAAATGAATTTCGAGTAAGTACAGGAGCCCTGACAAAATCGATTGCCTGTAATTTTCATAAACTTTATATTGCAGCACAGGTTGAAAGCTCTGATAAAAGTATGATGGTCGACCTTCTCAGGGTAGGTGAAATTAAAACAGGAAAAAACGTCTCCATCGACTGGAAATTTTCACTTCCTCTTCTGGATAGATACACATCTACTTTACCTATCGGATTGAGCGATGAATACGGCATTGTTTTATTGCCGGAGAAAAAATCACTGGTTGTTTTGGCCTTTGACATAACCGGTAAAATATTACATCAGGCAGTGATAGCTAATGAAGATTCAAATATTGAAGATTGGAGAATTTATCCCGCCAAAAAAGGTTTGGTTGCATGGAATTCAGCCGGCATTTATATCTTTAATCCGCATAAAATTTATGAAAAGAAAATACAAATAGAAAACGTCACGATTCAAGGCGATGAGATATTTATTCAAAATCGTGAACAAATTCTCGCCTTACAATTAACAGACTGATCATCGCTTAACCATAACCATCTCTTTTCTACATGAATTGTTCAATTCAAAGTCTAAATATTTTTCCATACTTACCGATAAGTATTTTATGGATACAGATATATCCGACATAGTGGATGCCTTAAACAATAACCAGATTCAAGTGGTGAACGAATTTTTAAAAGAAAAATGGGAACAGGACGTGAATCTTTTCATTGAATCTGTCAGCAGATTAAGAGATATCAACGCCCCGCTCATCGACAAACACTTTAACAGCGGCGAATTTTTGCAGCAATTTGCTCGCCACTAATTAATGTCATTTCTTCGATCGTCTCTCAATTTGATGTAAAATCGTACTTAAAGCCTTTTGACGCCTTCCGTATTCTGCCCAGTCTCCGCTTTGCAGTGCTTTTTCGCCGTTTCGAAATTCATCAACAGCCTGAGTTGCCAGAGAAGAGATATCTTTATCAGCAGAATCTGTTAAATTTCTGCTCATTCCCGATACATTAAAAACTGCCCGAAGACTTTCTTCAAGGGTTTCTTTCATTACTATCTGGTTTTGATAAGATACAATAACTCTTTTTAATTCCGGCATTCTGCTTTTTTCAGCCTGCAGGTAGAGCGGTTCCACATACAACAGCGTATGATTGATCGGTATCACCAGCATGTTTCCGCGAATCACTGATGATCCCTGCTGATTCCAGAGCGTCAAAACTTCAGAAATTTCGGGAGTTTGATCAATACGCGCTTCAATTTGCATTGGACCATACACAAGTTCTTTTTTAGGGAACTCATAAAGACTGAGTTTTCCATAATTGTTACCGTCAGAACCTGCTGCCAGCCAGGCGATCATGTTATTTTTGTTTGATGTGGTAAACGGAAGAATTAATAACGATTCTTCTGATTTTCCATTTAACTGCATGATCGTATAGTAAGGATCCAGACTTTGCTCCTGACCTTCGTAAATTTCATTGGGAAATCTCCATAAATCTTCCTGATTATAAAATATTTCAGGCTGGGTCATGTGATATGATAAAAAGATTTTTGATTGTAACGTAAACAGATCAATCGGATATCGAAAGTGTTTTCTTACATCTTCAGGAACATCTGTAGCGTTCTTAAATAGTTGTGGAAAAATTTTTGCGTATGTCTGAATTACAGGGTCTTCACTATCGATAACATAGAAATCTGTTTCGCCGTCATAAGCATCGATGACAACTTTTACCGAGTTTCGAATATAGTTTACTCCCTGAGCTGCCGGATGCGCATAGGGATATTGATCAGAAACAGTGTAGGCATCAATGATCCATTTTAATTTCCCGCTGACAATAATGATATAAGGGTCGTGGTCGTATTTTAAAAAAGGAGCAATTTTGCTGACGATTTCTTTTATATTTCGATTATACAGTATTTTTGTTTCATTTGTAAAATACTTTGAGATGAGAATTTTTATGCTTTTATTTTCAATGGCATACAAAATGCGTTTCCAAAATGAATTGATTTTTACTCCGCCTGTGCCGGAATATCTGGTATCTTTATTGTCTTCGCCAAGCGGATAATCAAATTCATCCATACTTGTTCCTGTAAAAATATAGTCGTCGGTTCTTTCGCCATAATAAATCCCAGGGCGGTCGACCGCCAGATCGGGAACCGAAACGGGAGGAATATTTTTAATGATTAACTCCGGCAGACCTTCTTTAGTGACTCGGTCTACAGGGCTTGCCACCAGACCATAACCATGCGTATAACGGAGTCTCTGGTTGACCCAGGTTTTTCCGTTATCCGGCATTTGGTCGTATGCAAGTTCGCGAACCGAGAGCATTACTTGTCTGTAATTTCCGTCAATGTAGTATCTGTCAACGTCGACATCATCAAAAGTATAATACCGTCGAAGTTCCTGAAGTTGCCGATATGTATTTAGCAACGGGCGCCAGTCCCAGAGACGAATGTTTTCAAATGTACTACGGTAATTTGAAAGATCTTTCTCGGTAAGAGTGTTGTCCAGCGGATATTCTGCTTTGGTCACATGATCGAGTCCGTAGGCTTTTCTGGTAAAATCAATTCGGTTAATAATATAAGGTTTTTCTTTTTCAAGTTCATAGGGGGCAACGATAAAATTTTGTTGAAAAAATGGAATAAAAACAAGAAATACAACGACGGATGCCCCGATAGTTGTCATCCCGATCAAGAAAGGCCGGACACGATTTGAAAACACGGTGTAGATGACCAAGGGTACCGACAGTAAAAATAAAAAAGACATGAGGTTATAACCAAAAAGGCGAGTATGAGTATCTGTATAGCCGGCGCCGGTAGAAATTCCGTTATTAGAATAAAGAATATTGTATCGAAGCAGCCAGAAATGTAAACTAAAAAGCAGAAATAAAATTGCTAAAAGCGCCCCGACATGAATTTTTAAATTTCGATTAAAATTATGGTACCATCCCTTGACAAGTTGAATAGCGCCTTTAAAAAAATAAACTACACCGCTTGCCGTAAGAGATAAAATTACAAGACTGATTAAAATATTTTTTAAATATGTAATTAGAGGGAGTTTAAAAAAATAAAAGGCAAGGTCTTTTTGAAATACCGGATCTTTAATATTAAATGCAGTAGAATTTTGATATTTTAAAAGTTCATCCCATAAGCCAGATGCAGGGCTTGCGGCAACAAAGGCAAAAAAAGCGCTGATCAAGATCGCCCCAATATTGACAATCTTGTTGAAGTCTATCGATGTTATTTGGTTTAACCTGATTTGAAAAGCCTTGTTTTTTGTTGCTGAAAGCGCAATTTTAAGGTTTAAATAAATAGAACCAAAATACAAAATAAAAACCGCTGAAGAAATCAACATTTTGACATTAAAAATTCGCCAGTAAACTTTTTCGAAATGGAGGCTTTGAAACCAGAAAAATTCCGTAATCACATGATTAAAAGATGCAAAAATATAATAAATTACAAAAACAATTGCGCCAATACTGTATAATATTTTTTTATTCATTAACTCCATAAAGGAGATGCGGGATAAAAAGAAAAGGATAAAATCCTTTTGATAATCCGCCTGATTTTTAGACTTGCAATTAAACAAAATTGATTTGACCGAGATGGTCTTGCATAAATTAAGAATTTAATGGCAAACTGGTTTGTAGCGTTTAAGGTTGATCAAGGTAATTGGTTTAATTTTCTTATTTCACAAATGCCGCGAGATTTAAAGATCTTTCAGCCGGATGATTTACATATGACGATTGCTTTTCTGGGGAATTTAAATTTAAAATTTATCGATAACATAACAGATTGTATTAAAAATTTTAACATTGAACCGGTAATTCTGGATTCCAGAGGAATCATTGTTCTGCCATCCGAAAAACGTTTTAGCGCTATCTGTCTGGACTTTCAAGATGCGCCGGTAAAAAAATTTCTTGAACCGGTCAGTCAATTCAGGGATCGTATTTTAAAATCAGCCGAGGTTAAAGCAGATAACCGAAATTTTTTACCGCACGTTACAATTGCCAGGCCAGACCGTAACATAACGTTAATCAAGAAAGAAGAACTTTTAAAAAAAATAAAACAAATTCCGCCTTTTGAGATTTCCATCAAAGTCCAGAAAATCGCACTCTATACATGGGCTGATTATCGGGCTCATCGGCAAAACAATCTTCAAAAAGCTTCTCAATTTAAAATTGTTTATCCTGCAGAAAATAAATTATAAATTAAATGATCACCTGTCGTCCAATTTCAATTACTCTGTCTGGCGGAAGTTTAAAATATCTGGTTGCATCGAGCATATTTCTATTTAAAAAAGTAAATATGCGTAACTTGAAATATAAAAACCCACCTCTTTTTTTTAAGAGAAGAGCTTCTCGACCAAGAAAAAATGTAGTGGTGTGAACATCAATGTGCATTATATCAGCTTCATACGCCAGGCTTTCGATTAACTTGGGAATGTTGGGATCTTCCATATATCCATAATGCGCAATGATTCTATAAAATCCATGTCGTAATTTCTTGATAAAATATCTTTCAGAGTCATCAACGCGGGGAATCTCTTCTGTTATTATAGAAAGTAAAATCACTTGTTCATGCAAAACATGATTGTGGGTTAAATTATGAAGTAACAGTAAAGGAACTCCGCGAATATTGCTGGTCATGAATACCGCGCTTCCTTTGATTCGAACAGGTTTTATTTTAGCTATGTCTGCCAGAAAATCGGTCATGGAAATTACCTTGGAATGATAATCGTCATAAAGTCTTTTTCGGCCGGTTTTCCATGCAATCATGATCAGGTAAATCAATGAAGCAATTAAAAGAGGTATCCATGCCCCATGTAAAAGTTTCATAATGTTTGCAGCGAAAAAGGGTATTTCAATGGATAAAAAAAATATTAGCAGCAGGCCTGCTTTAAATTTACCCCACTTTAAGTGCTCGCGGGCTACATTGTAAAAAAGCAGGCTCGTGATCATCATTGTACAAATTACAGCCATACCATAGGCATCAGCCAGATTACCTGAGCTTTGAAAAATCAGTACAAGGGTTATGCAGGCGATCATTAAAAATGTATTTACCTCTGGAATGTAAATTTGCCCAGCCATTTCTTCTGACGTATGCTCAATTGTAAAACGCGGAAGGTATCCAAGTTGTACAGCCTGATGGGTTAAAGAAAATGATGCAGAAATAAGAGCTTGTGAAGCAATGATGGTGGCCATGCTCGCAAGGATAATTGCTGGAATTAACATCCAATGTGGAAATAAATTAAAAAAAGGATTTGTTGATGCTTCCGGATTTCTTAAAAGTAAAGCTCCCTGACCAAGATAATTCATTATCAATGAAGGCAGTACAATATAATACCATCCTTTTTTAATTGGTTTTACGCCAAAGTGACCCATGTCAGAATAAAGAGCTTCAGTTCCGGTAATTACTAAAAAAATCATACTTAAAACGGGTAAGACCGTACTTCCATGTTCAAGAAGAAATTGATAGGCATAGACAGGGTTTAATGATAATAAAATTTCAGGCGTTTGGGATACCGATGCAACACCTGCAACAAACAACACAAAAAACCAGATCAAAGTAACTGGTCCAAATAACATGCCCATTTTAGCTGTTCCATGTTTTTGTACGATAAAAAGCGGTATTAAAATGGCTATTGTGATGGGAACGATAAAATGATGAAGCTGGGGAGCAACGACTTCAAGCCCTTCGACAGCGCTTAAAACAGAAATAGCCGGCGTAATTACGCCATCGCCATAAAGTAGTGCCGAGCCAAACAAGCCGATGGCAATTAAAAAAAATGCATTTTTTTTACCTGATTTGTTTTTAAGCCCTAAAATGGCCAGCAAAGCAAGAATTCCGCCTTCACCGCCATTATCAGCCCGCATAACAAACGTTAAATATTTAACGGTAACAACAAATGTGATGATCCAGAATATAATAGAAAGTACGCCAAAAACATTTTGCGTTTGAACTTCGATGGCATTATTGCCGTGAAAAGCTTCACGAAAAGCATACAAAGGACTTGTACCAATGTCTCCATAAACAACGCCAATTGCGCCGACAACAAGCTTTAATGCGATTTTAGACTTTTCTTTGTCTGAAGATGCTGAATGTAATACTTTACTCACTTGGTTTAAAATAGATTTAGAATTCGATCAGACCCGTCAACAGTAATTCAAGAAAATTGTAAAATTGATTTATTTTAATGGGGAAGCACAGCTCCCCCACAAGTCAGCCATGGTCTGACTTTCCCCCTCAGATTTGTTATCGTAAGCAAAATTTAAATACGAACAATTTACGACGCTGTTTTTAAAGTTAATCATTGAGAAAACAATGAACGAGCAATTATGCAATTAAATTACTGCTTGACGGTCAGGTTTCAAAAAGACATAACCCCCGTAAATGAGCATACGTACAAAAATTATTTTAATTTTCTCAATCATTACTGCTGTAATAGTCGGAGTATCATCAGGTATATCTTATACATTGATAAAAAACTCACTAAAGGGTGAGCTGAAAGGACGAATTTTAGACATTGCTAAACTTGGAGCAACTTCCATAAATATACCTGCTTATAAAAGGTTGTATGAGCAAGTGTCTCCTGATTTAAGTGAATCTGAAATTAAAGAAATTGAGCAATCCGACGATTATAAGCTCATTTCAAATCAATTAAATTTAATACGCAACGTTGAAAAGGGTATCATTCGATATGCGTATATAATGATTCCAGATAAAAATCCAAAAATTTCACGCTTTGTTGTAGACGCTGATGCACTGAGTTTAATTGCCGAGGCAAAAGAAAAGGGCAAAGCAACTGAAGAAATATCACATTTTGCTCAGGAGTTCGATATATCTGCAAATGAGATGAGATACTTAAAAAAAGCTATCGCAGAAAAAAAACCAATTGTTGAAGATGAACTTACATACGATCAAGAGTATAATATAAGTGCGATCTCAGCATATGCTCCATTATACGACAAAGACGGTAAAACATTTCTTGGAATCATTGGAGTAGATATGAGCGACAAAAACATTAAAAATGCTTTAGAAAAATCGACCTTATTGTCATTAATTGTAATTCTTGTCAGTATCATCATTGCATTTGTTGCTTCATTTTTTTCAGGAACCGTCATTACCAGCGGAATTATTGAACTTACTCGCGTTACAAAAGATTTTGCCAGTAAAAAGTTTGAATCACGCGCAAGAGTTTTAACCAAAGACGAGGTTGGTCAACTTGGCTCAAGTTTTAACGTTATGGCACAAACCATACAGGATTATGCCCGCCATCTCGAACAACTTTTAACCGCGTACAATCACTTTGTACCGCATACATTTTTAAAGCTTCTTGGCAAAGAAAGCATCATTGATGTCAAACTTGGCGATCAGGTGCAGGAAGAAATGTCCATTTTATTCTCTGATATACGTTCTTTTACTGTGCTTTCAGAAAGTATGACGCCGCGAGAAAATTTTAATTTTATCAATGCCTATCTTAGAAGGGTAGGGCCAGTGATTCGCAATAATAATGGTATTATTGATAAGTATATTGGCGACGCAGTAATGGCTCTTTTCCCCATTCAGGCAGATGATGCGGTTTTAAGCGGGATTCAAATGCAACGCAGGGTTCGGGAGTACAACGAAGAACGTGCAAAAGCAGGTTACAAACCACTGGCTATAGGAATTGGTATTCATACAGGAAAGCTCATGCTTGGTACGGTGGGCGAGTCAGAAAGAATGAACGGAACCGTTATTTCAGATTCTGTAAATCTAGCTTCAAGACTGGAAGGAGCGACCAAAGTCTATAAAGCAGGTATTGTGATCAGTGAAGATACATTAAATAACTTAAAAGATTCTGCAAATTATTCGGTTAGGCTTCTTGATAAAATTCGTGTAAAAGGTAAAAAAGAACCGGTTTCTATTTACGAAGTATTTGACGGCGATGAAGAAGATGTTATCGAATGGAAAATAAAAACAAGAGATAAATTAAATGAAGCGATCCACCTGTATTTATTAAAAAATTTCGATAAATCTCTCGTTATATTAAATGAATTATTTGCACTAAATAATAACGATGAACTTGTAAAAATTTACATTCAAAGAAGTAATTATTTTATTGCGAATGGTGTTCCGCTTGACTGGGATGGAGTCATGACCATGACTTCAAAATAGTCATTAGCAAGTTGATTTTATTTTGACTCAATACAACCTTATTGAAGCAGACTAAGAGGGGCTTCCTTTATTTAAAAACGGACAACTTCTGACCGGTTTTTTAAATCATTTAACCAATTCACCAGTAATTGTTTGTGCTTTTTTGAAGATAAAAAATTCATAAAAAAACCATCTCTGGATTCAGATAAAGTAACTCTGGTCTTGTTTTTACCAAGCGATTCCAGTTTCCAGACAATTATAGAGCGATATGCCATTGACTTTGAAAACCATGCCAGTTTTTCAGGGGGATCAAAATAATGCACTGAAGAATTTATTTTTTTTCCCCATCTCCATGCAAAATTATCGCCTTTGAAAGTAATTCCATTAGCAAGTGATTTTGTAATTTCGGGATTCCAGTTTGGCCAATCAGGAATGTTCGTGATTATATCCCAAACGTATTTTTCAGAGGCATCAATTTCAATTGTAGCGGTACTGATGAGAGCGCCATCAGGGTTTATAGTACCGTTATCTGCAATTTTTCTCAGGGCATTGTCCCTTGGCGCGCAGTTTATAATTAAAGCAAACCATATAAAAGTAATAAAATATATTTTTTTCATTAACCCTGCCTGCATTTCAAGGTGCTGTTGTCAATGATAATGCATATGACACATGAATTTGCCCCTCTCCTCCCGATCTTTTGACTATAAGTTTGACAATTTGATTCGCAAATAAATCAAAGTACTTATGAAAAAATTATTGGTTTTAATGATCGTTTTTGCCGGATATTGCAAAGCTCCCACTAATTTCTGGAATCCAGTCGGGGAGTTTCCACTTCTTGAGAAAAACGGCGTACTTAGTAAAGATGTAAAAAATAATTTTAGTTTGCAAACCGTTGACAATCAATATGATACTCTTTTGATTAATTTTTTTGCTCCAGATTGTAAACCATGTATAATTGAAGTTCCTGATTTAAAAAAAATATACCAAAACATTCAGTTAAAAAAGAACATTAAATTTATCGGAATTGGATCAAGGCTTTCATCGTTATCTGATGAAGAAGTTGTCGATGTAAATTTAATTGCGCCTGAAATTTATAAATTCAGTCAAGCATACAAACTTGATTATCCTACCTACGTCGCACGAACAAAAGATTTAAAAAACTATGGCTTAACCGGTTTTCCAGAAACTTTTATTTTATATAGAAATGTTAACGGGCAATGGTATGTGAAACGTAAATTTGTCGGCATGATTACCGAAAAAGATGTAAATCCATTTTTAAAATAATTTATTTTTATTCATTATGATAACTGAACAGGTTGCCAGGAATAACTTGGAGAATTTAAAAAAAGAAATAAAACAAATTACTGACCGTGATATAAAAATTATCGGAGTAACGAAAACCCACCCTGAGTCAATATATGAATTGTGTTTAAATATAGGGATTGATCATATTGGAGAAAACCGTATTCAGGAACTATGCAGAAAAAACCAGGTTTATCCGGCTGCCAGACAAAAACTTAAGATCCATCTGATCGGGACATTGCAGGTAAATAAAGTAAAATTTTTAACAAGTAATGTGGATTCACTTGATACTTTATCTTCAGCAGAAACTTTACAAAAAATAAATGAACGTTGGAACAATGCGACCCCGCTAAGTCTTTTGCTGCAAGTGAATTGCACAGGCGAAGAACAAAAGGGAGGTCTTACATATAAAGAAAAAGATGAAATTTTTCGTCTGGTAAAATTATGTACTACATTTGAAAACGTAAAACTGGAAGGACTTATGACAATGGGCCCGACACCAGCTATAAGCTACGACATCAATAACCCTGCTTATATCGAAGATACTAAAGTATCGTTTTCACGTTTAGCAACCATTCGAGACGAAGTACAAGATCATCTTAAAATCGACTTACCCCGTCTTTCAATGGGAATGAGTCATGATTATAAAATAGCCATCGAACATGGAGCCACTGAAATTCGCATTGGCTCACTTTTATTCGGGTATCGATGAACTTGGAGGTTTAACCGACTTCTTTTTCAACGAGAATTTCTGCGCCTTGTGATTCTGCTTTATCAGTGATTTTCTCATTTACAACCGGAATTAAATTTTCTGCCGCAAGTTTTCGAATTTCAAGTTCAAGCTTGTTGGTAACATCCGGATTTTGAATGAGAAATTGTCGAGCATTCTCTTTTCCCTGGCCCATACGCGTTTCGCCATAAGAATACCATGTTCCTGATTTAGCAATTAAACTAAAATTAACAGCTTCATCAAGTACACATGCTTCTCTGGATATGCCTTTGTCAAAATACACGTCAAATTCAACTTTACGAAATGGAGGAGCTACTTTATTTTTAACAACTTTTACACGAACTCTTCCGCCAATTACATCTTCTCCTTTTGTAAGTGATTCAATTCTGCGAATATCAAGACGTACCGAGGCATAAAATTTTAATGCATTTCCGCCGGTAGTAGTTTCCGGCGAACCAAACATAACTCCTATTTTCATTCGGATTTGATTAATAAATACAAGAATTGTATTGCTTTTTTGAATTGCTCCGGTTAGTTTTCTAAGAGCCTGGCTCATTAGACGAGCTTGAAGACCCATATGAGCGTCGCCCATGTCGCCTTCAATTTCTGCTCGTGGCACCAATGCAGCTACAGAGTCAATGACTATTATATCAAGTGCATTTGAACGAATCAAAGCTTCTGCAATCTCAAGGGCCTGTTCACCGGAATCAGGTTGAGAAACAAGGAGTTCATCAACATTAACGCCGAGTCTTTTTGCGTAAGATGGATCCAGAGCATGTTCAGCATCAATGAAAGCGGCCATACCGCCAAGTTTTTGGGCTTCAGCGATGGCATGTAATGTAAGCGTTGTCTTACCAGATGATTCGGGACCGTAAACTTCAATCACGCGACCACGAGGGAACCCGCCAATACCAAGAGCAAGGTCAAGGGGTAATGAACCAGTAGAAATGGCTTCAATATTTGCTTTGTAGTTGCCACCCATTTTAATTACGGCGCCTTTTCCAAATTGTTTCTCAATATTTAATAAGGCTTGGTCAAGAGCCTTGGATTTATCATTATTTACAGTTGCAGTTTTTGGGTTCATTTTTTCCTCGATATTTAATGCCGTTGATTTGGGTGTTTGACTCTGCCCCTCAGACAATTTACCTGAAACATTATGTCGGATTTGAACTCTATTGTCAAACACTTTATTCAAAGATGAATCTTTCATTTTTTTCCTCCCGAAAATCAATATCCTTAAAGATATCAATTGTACTCACATTCATTATTCACTTTTTTTGAGATATTTTACATATAAATAAAAAATATTTTAAAATTTGGAAAAAAAGTACATCGGTAAGGTTTAAAAAATATTCAAGAGGCGTTCTGAAGATGTTCATTATAGAAACTTACCCTGTTTCGACCTTCAGCCTTGGCCTGGTACATTGCAATATCTGCCCATTTTAATATGTCTTCAGCGCTATTTTCATGATTGTAAAACATCACAACCCCAATACTGGAGGTACATTGATACTCAATCGTAATTTCTTTTAAGTTTTCTTGTTTGTAAAGGAACTTGTGTGGTTCTGCAAGTTTAAGTCTAATTTTATCGGCAATGATCGATGCAATATTTTCTGCTTTTTCCTTATTCGTATCTAATTCGGTGAGCATTATGATAAATTCGTCGCCGCCAAAACGTGAAACAGTATCAATTTCTCGAACACAGCTGTTGATGCGCTGAGCGACTTCAACAAGTAACATATCACCTGCATTGTGCCCGTATTTATCATTAAGCGGTTTAAATTTATCAAGATCTAGAAACATAACTGCGCTATATTTTCCGCTTCTTTTTCCTGCAACCATTGCCTGACCAAGACGGTCATTTAAGAGTCTCCGATTTGGCAATTTGGTGAGCGCATCGAAATCTGCCAGTTGACGAAAATAGCTTTCACTTTCCAGTAAAACATTTTCATGAATTTTTCTCTGTGTAATATCTTCCGTTATTCCCATTATTTTTTCAATGGTCCCGTTTCTGTTTTTTAATGGCACAAAACATGATTTAAGTATCCGGTATCGGTTTGAGTTAAACTTAAATTCAAAATGAGACGTCTCACCTATATATGACTTATTAAGCAATTCTTCAATTCTATTTTTGTCTACCTCGCTTACTGAATCAAGATAAAAAAGCTTTCTAGCCTCATCTTCGTCGGCAAGATCCATCATTTCCAAACCTGCTTTATTCATAGAAATGATTTTTCCCTGTAGATTAATCTCGTGAATACACATGGGAGAATTTTCAATCAATAAACGATAACGTTGTTCACTTTCACGCAAAGCGTCTTCAGAATTTTTACGTTCGGTAATATCCCTTACAAAAGCGCTGAAAAAAGTTTCTTCTTTATTGCGAATAACAGAAATGGTAAGTTCTGCAGAAAATGTTGTCTGATCGCTGCGCATTGCAATGGTTTCTATATGGTTACCTATAATATGACTTTTGCCTGTTTTTAAAAACCGGTTAAGACCATTTTTATGCGCCTCTCTTAATTCCGGCGGAATAATTAAATCAGATAAACTTTTACCTATTGCATAATCAGTCTTGTAACCAAAAATTTTCTCGGCTTCAGGATTCCAGGTGGTGATTAATCCAGCGCTATCCATACCAATGATCGCATCGCTTGCTGAATTTAAAATATTTCGTATAAGTTCTTCGCTTTGATACAATTGAATTTCATACTCCATACGAATTTTTGCGTCATTCTCTTCTTGAATTATCCTTTTAATCGCGGCGGGCAGTCGGACAAGTCTGTCTTTAAGTATATAATCTCTTGCTCCAAGTTGAAGTAATTCTATGGCCTTTTCTTCTCCGATTGCTCCGGAAACTACGATTAACGGAATAAACGGGTAGTTTTGATTTACATATTTAAGCGCATCAAGACCAGAATATAAAGGAAGATTATAATCAGACAAGATAATATCAGGCTTAAAATCACGTAGTGCTTTCTGAAAGTCAGATTCATTATCTATACATAAAAATGAAAATGAAATAGAATTTTTTTTCAATATGCGGATTAATAATTCAACATCCACAGGGTTATCTTCCAATAGTAAAATACGAAGTTCTTTCATAATTATATCTACCCTTATTATAATAATACACTCTTTAATGGAATTGAAAAATAAAAAGTTGCACCTTTACCAGTCTCTCCTTCTGCCCAAACTTTACCCCCATGTCGATTTACAATGCGTTTAACAATAGCAAGACCAATTCCTGTTCCTTCAAACTCATTTTGACTATGTAAGCGTTTAAATACATTAAATAATTTATCCATGTATTTCATGTCAAAACCCGCGCCATTATCCCTGACGTGATAAATTATATGATTGCCTTCAATTTTACCGCTGATATCAATTTGCGCTTTTTCGACTTTTGAAGAAAATTTCACTGCATTTAAAACAAGATTTTCAAACACCTGATGTATCAATGCCCGATCACAAAAAGCTTTTGGTAAATTACCAACATGAATACTTGTTGAATGATCTTTGATTTGCGGCTTAATTTTTTCAAGAACATCATTTACAACACCTTCTATATCAACATCATACCGCGATAATTCTGTTTGACCAGTACTTGAAAAATGTAAAATATCATCGATTAAATCAGACATGTGTTTTGTATTTTTACGAACAATATTTAAAATACGGATTCCTTCTTCATCAAGTTTACCGGAATAGTTCTCCAAAAGGATCAATGAAAATCCGTCAATTGCGCGAAGTGGAGTCCGAAGGTCATGAGAAACAGAATAAGAAAATGTTTGCAGTTCATTGTTTACAAATTCAAGTTCGGCTGTTCGCTTTTTTACTCGTAATTCCAGCACTTCATTTAATTGTTGAATTTCTTCGTTTGAACGTTTCAGTTGCTCTTCGGTAAATGATCGGGCATCGCTGAGTTTTTGATTTCTTCGATACCATACGATTATTGAAACCAGGCCAGTTACCCAGATTAAAAGATGCGATATTATTAAATAAACAATATTATTTTCCCGTCCCTTTCTAAAAAAATCCAGCGGCGCTTTACTGCTGATACCTCCTCGAATATCGCCAACCTTGTATCCTTGATGGTTATGACATTTCAGACAACCTTCTTCTACAATTAATGGGCGAATTAGTCTTAAATACTCCCTGCCGTTAATTTTTTGAACTTGTAAGAGTTCTCTTTGGTCAGTATTAAAAATTTTTAATGCATTTTCCTCCCATGCATCGGGTTTGTTTTTTGGATTAAGAAGTTTCAGACTGGTGAGATGGGTTTTCATTCCAAACTCTTCAGGATAGTCTTCCTGGATCTGGCGTAAAATATATGCAGGATTCATCAAGGTCAAGGGTTGACCATTTGTTGTCATAATATCTCTATTCGGAATGTTAAGATAGGGATTGGGAGGAGTATGCCGTGTTGGTTTTACATAAACACCCCCGTGAGATGTACCCCAAAGACGAATACTTAAGTCTTTATGGATGCTAGCCCTCAGCGCGGCAGCGGCTGTTTCCTGAATTTCGTTTTCTACGGCATATATGTTCCAGCAAAGTGATAAAATGATTAAGATAGACCAGATTACGATCATAACTTTATATTCATTTATAACAATATTAAACTTTATGTTTTTATGCGTATCCATTTAGCCTCAGATTTTTATTAAATATACCAATAAAAAGTAATATAAAACAAGTCTTTTTACTAATTGACTGTATGTTACTACAATCATTTTTTAATTATGGACTCTCATACTTCTTCAACAAAAGCAATTTTATATGCATTTTCAGCTAATTTAGGTATTGCCGTTGCCAAGGGAATCGGCGCCTTTATAACAGGCTCTGGAAGTATGCTGGCTGAAACCATTCATTCTCTTGCAGATTGCGGCAACCAGATACTTTTGTTTTTTGGAATGAAGAATTCACAAAAGCCGCCAACAAAGGATCACCCCTTTGGGTTTGGAAAATCAATTTACTTCTGGAGCTTTATTGTCGCCATGATGTTATTTAGTCTGGGAGGAATATTTTCTGCTTATGAAGGAGTTAAAAAAGTCCAAAGTCCTGAAGAAATTTCAAATCCCGTGATTGCATTAATAATTTTAGGAGTTTCTATTGTCCTTGAATCGTTTAGCCTGGCTGGGGCAATGAAAGAAATAAAAATAATCCGTTTGGGTAAATCACTGGGAGAATGGATTAAGACAACAAGAAGCGCTGAGCTTTTGGTTGTTTTTGCCGAGGACGCTGCAGCTATTTTGGGTCTGATTTTGGCCTTTATATTTGTTGTATTGACGATTTTAACCGGTAACCCCATATTTGATGCTATTGGATCAATCTGCATTGGAATCATTTTATTGATCATAGCTTTTTTTCTAATGATACGTATTCAAGCGTTGATCATTGGACGAAGCGCCGATCCTGAACTGCAAGGTTTCATTGAAAATGAAATTAAAAAAGATAAAAATATTTTAGAAATATTCAATGTAATTACACTGCAAATGGGAGCTCAAATTATGCTCTCGGCAAAAATTCGAATGAACGAAAAATTAACAATTAAACAGGCTTGTATAGCAATCAATACCCTGGAAGTTAAAATTAAAAATAAATTTCCAGAAATTCGCTGGAGTTTTATCGAACCGGATATTAAAAATTAACAGGTTGTCTAAAAGTTGTCATTTAATTTTTACCACAGAATTTTTATACAGAATATTAAGTATGCTTCGAAAGTCACAAGGCTCTTGGCAGGCCTCACGAACCAATATCTGTTACCGGACATGATGAAATCTGTTAAAAAAAGTCGAGGTGAATTAAAATAAAGACAATATCACACTGTGATACTTTTTAAGACACCTCTATTTATGTAGATTTAAAAAAGTTTTTTTAGTTTTTTGGTTGCCTCTGTTTTTGCCGATTCCGTCGCTGCATTAGTTGCATTGCTGGTTTCTTTTTTAACAGCTTGTTCAGCGGCAGTTGTCGCTTGCTTTTTAACATTATTTAGCTGCTCTTTTACTATAGTATCTGCGCTGCCTTGTAGTTTTTTGCTTTCCTGTGCCACAACTTCCTTTGTTGAAGGAAAATCTGGCTTAACGATAGAAACTGTTGGGCCGGATAATTTTCCAAATGTTTTGTACCCCAGAGTAATTAGGTTTTTTTCATCTCGTGCAGGTTTTAGTACATTATTTCGTATTGATTCAACTTTTAAGTTTGCTGCAGCCGTTGAACGCAAATTTGCCGGTACATTTGTTAAAACAACTGCAATGGCAGGTTTTAAAGCGTTATCAACCTGATTTTCTACAGTAGCTGAATGAGATGCTGAAAGCTTGATACTTCCCGTCATTAAATGTTCATATGAATTAATGTCAATCCACGACTTTTCGTCGACCACAATATTTGAATCTGCAGAATTAATCAACAAGGCATTTAAAAATGTAATTTTGCCGCTATTGTATTCAAGTTTCATTTTACTATCGTCTGCAAGTTCTATATTATCTTTTAAGAAATCCATACTAATTCCGATTTTTTTTAATTGTTCTGTACCTTTTTTTAGTTTTTCAAATACAACCAAACCATTCATTTTTGACCCTTTATGAAAAACAGCTTCGGCAGTTGCAAATTGAGTTGGATAACCTGTTTGTGCATTAAAAGGCTGGATTACTCCATTTAAAGAAAATGCAAATAAAAAGGAACTTACGGCGCTATCAACTTTTTTATTTTCTTTTAACTCCATCTTTAAATTACTGGCAAGATTTACTTGATTTTTTTCTGGTTTATCCAGATTTTGAGGATCAATATAAATATCTTTCAGAATAAAGTTTACATCATTTAAAATTAACTTGTTTTGTATTTTTTGAATATATACAGTAAATTCACCACCTTCCATTCCAATTTTACCCATTTTTATAATACCGGGTACGCTTTTTATGGAAAATGCTTTACCCGATTCATCTGTCTTTTTTTCACTTGCTGCAGATTTTGGTTTATTCTTTTCTTGTTCTGCAGTACTTTTAGCTTCGTCTTTGGAATTTTCTGAATTTTTCACCAGCAAAGGAAGAATATTGTTTCCGCCTTTTTCATATAAAATAACTTCAGCTTTAGGTTTCACAAACAGCATACTTTTTATTTCAAAGTTTTTTCCAAGCGACATGATTAACTTTCCAACAGCTACCTTGAATTCAAATTTCTCAAAGCCAATCACTTCTTTAACGACAGGTGTTCGATCTTTCATTGGTTTTTGCATTTCTGCATCTTTATTGCTAATTTTAAAGCCATCTATGGTAATACCAGAAAAGGCAGCCCATATTGGTACTGAAATATCGCGAATTTCTACGCGCCCATTTATAGCGTTTTCTATCTTTGCTGCAATAAAATCTTTTGTGACAATTATTTTAATTGCAATTCCAGTTATAATAACCAGGGATATTAAAATACCAAATCCCCATCCAAGAACTTTTTTTATTTTACTCATAATAGCCAATTACAAGATTTGTTTCCGGTGTCAAGCTGTAAGTGAGGAGAAATTGCTATATCAAACTATTTACTATGGAGTTAAATTTTAAATGGATAGACTATTCAATTTCCATCAAAGTTTCATCAGGATTGACATTGTCGCTTTCTTTGATGTAAATCTTTTTAACTGTTCCATCCATTGGACTGTAGACTTCATTTTCCATCTTCATGGCTTCTACTATACAAAGTGTATCGCCAGCTTTCACTTGTTCGCCTTCGCTGACTTTAATATTAACTACACGACCAGGCATTGCGGTTGTGATATGTCCTTTTTTAACGGCCTTTGGTCTTGATGAATGAAAGCTGTTGATGTTACTGTCAATCACTCCGTCTGAGCTTGGTACCACCTCAACGAGGGATTGCACCATAACCTCTTCCATTTTTCCATCAACCTTTAAAAAGAAGGGGCGTACATCTTCAGATTTGTGACCAGTACCAGCTACTTTGATATGAAATGTCTCACCATGAACTGTAATTTTAAACTCGCTGGGCGCTAAATGCTGCATTTCAATCTTGGGAGCTGCTACGTCGGCAACAACATCGAGAGGCTCTGGCTCTAGTTTACCTTGTTCCCTGGCGCCAAAAAATTCAAGAGCAACATTTGGAAATAACGCATAGGTAAGAACATCTTCAATACCCTTTGCCTTACCGCCAAGTTCTCTTGTAAGTTTTTCCATTTCTGGTTCAAGCAGGTCGGCAGGTCGACATGTAATTGGAATTTCATCACCTATCGCCTTTTTACGAACCTTCTCATTTATGGGAGCAGGTGATTTGCCATAAAGACCTTTTAAGTAATTTTTTGTTTCGCTCGTAATTACTTTGTATCGTTCACCGGTCAGTACGTTTAATGTGGCCTGGGTACCTACAATTTGCGATGTCGGTGTAACTAAAGGGGGAAAACCGAAATCTTCCCGAACTTTTGGTACTTCCAGCATAACTTCATCCATACGATCAAGTGCGCCCTGTTCTTTTAACTGAGACGCCATATTCGAGATCATTCCTCCGGGAACCTGTGAAATTAAAACTTTTGTATTGATGCCAGTAAATTCGCTTTCATATTTTTTATATTTTTTTCGTACTTTGCGAAAATAATCCGCAACCTCATCCAGCTGTGCAAGGTTTAATTGTGTGCTATGAGAAGTTTCGCCAAGAGCTGCTACCATTGGTTCTGTTGCCGGTTGAGATGTTCCCGAAGCTAGAGGCGATATCGCTGTATCGATGATATTACAACCAGCTTCAATGGCCTTTAAATATGACATCGAGCCCATACCGCTTGTTTCATGTGTATGCATATGAATTGGCAGTTTGATTTTTGCCCTGATCTTGCCTATGAGGTCAGATGCATTGTTTGGAGACAAGAGGCCAGCCATGTCTTTTACGCAAATTGTATCACAGCCAAACTGCTCAAGCTTTATCGCCATTTCAACAAAACCCTCATGGGTATGAACAGGTGATGTTGTGTACGAAATTGCTCCCTCGGCAATTGCGCCGTATTTTTTTACAGTATGTATTGCCTTTTCCATATTGCGAACATCATTCATGGCGTCGAAAATACGAAACACATCCATTCCGTTGTCGACAGATTTTTCAATAAATTTCGTCAATACATCGTCGGAGTAATGTCGGTAGCCAAGCAGATTTTGACCCCTTAACAACATTTGAAGTTTTGTTTTTTTTAAAACTTTTTTAATTGCCCTTAATCTGTCCCACGGATCTTCTTTTAAATATCTTAAACAAGTATCAAAAGTAGCTCCGCCCCAGACTTCCATTGACCAAAAACCGATCTCATCCATTTTTTCCGCAATGGGTAAAAGATCCTCTGTACGCATTCTGGTGGCGAGAAGAGACTGATGTGCATCTCGAAATGTGGTGTCAGTGATTCGTACTCTCTGGTCGTTAATTTTTAAATCTTTCGCATCGTTTTTTTCCATATAATCTCCAAAAATCACAAACCTTCATGAGCTGCTATTGCCGCAGCAAGGGCTAATATAATATCCAGTGAATCGCGATATTCTTTATACTCCATCAACTGGGGATTTTCTGCAATAAAAGAAGTGTCAAAATCACCCTTGATAAATTTTTCATTTTTCATAATTTCAAGCTGATAAGGAATTGTTGTTTTTACTCCTCGTAAAGTAAACTCGCTTAAACTACGTCGCATTCTGGCGACAGTCTCCTGCCAGGTCATGCCAGACACTGTAAGTTTTGCCAGCATTGAATCAAAGTATCCCGGAATAACATAGTCTTTATAGGCAGCGCCGTCAATTCGAACGCCAATACCTCCAGGCGAATAATACGCTGACACCTTGCCGACATTGGGCATAAAATCCTTTTTAGGGTCTTCAGCATTGATTCTACATTCGATTGCATAACCTCGAATTTGAACATCTTCCTGTTTTATTTCAAGGGGCAGACCTGCAGCAATCTCGATCTGCTTTTTTACAATATCAATTCCAGTTACAGCTTCTGTTACGGTATGTTCTACCTGAATACGTGTATTCATTTCGATAAAATAAAAGTCATTATTTTTATCAACCAGAAACTCTACGGTGCCGGCATTGGTATAGTTTACCGATTTTGAAATTGCAATAGCCGCTTCACCCATTTTTTGACGTAATTTTTCATCAAGAATCAGCGAAGGGGCTATTTCAATAATTTTTTGGTGGCGTCTTTGAATGGAACAATCGCGTTCTCCTAGATGAATCGTATTTCCATACTTGTCTGCAAGAATTTGAAATTCAATATGATGCGGCCTTTCAATATATTTTTCAATAAAAATTTCTGTATTTCCAAAAGCTCCTTTAGCCTCGCTTCGTGCCACAGAAATAGAATTAATCAATTCATCACGACTATTTACAACCCGAAGACCTCGACCGCCTCCGCCTCCGGTAGCCTTAACCATTACAGGATAGCCAATATTTTCACAAATTTTTAAAGCTTCTTCATCCGTGGTCACACTGCCTTCGGATCCCGGAACTGTGATTATACCGGCCTTGATAGCGCTTCTTTTGGCTTCGATTTTATCCCCCATTAGAGAAATAACTTCTGAACTTGGGCCGATAAATGTAATTCCTTTTTTTTCGCAAAACAAGGGAAGCTTCGGATTCTCGGCTAAAAAGCCATAGCCAGGGTGAATGGCATCTGCTCCTACTTTTTGCGCAAGTTCAACAATGCCGGCTACATTTAGATAACCTTCAACCGGTCCTGGTCCAACCAAGTAAGCTTCATCGGCTTTTTTTACATGAATTGCTTCACTGTCGGGTTCTGAGAAAATTGCAACCGTGGCGATGTCCAACTCTTTACACGCGCGTATTACTCTGGTTGCGATTTCGCTTCGATTAGCTATCAATACTTTTTTAAACATAATTATATAGAAGTCTTCCTGATAAGCGCAATTGTATCATTTTGACATGAAGACAACGAGAATAAAGAAAAATAAAATAAAAATGAGAACATACAAAAAACACAATTACTCATATTCTTAAATCCTCCCTGTTGTGGCTTAATTTTTTTAATTCTCAGTTTGCAACCTTGGAGTTTGCTCTTCTGGTTCTGCCCCATACATGACTTAGGCGTGAATGCCAATTCAGTGTCTTGTGGCGGTTAATTCAATCATCTGCCTGATATGAAACGTTCAAAATACATGTTGGTAACGTCAAACATATTTTACACTGAGTATATAAAAATATAAAGGGTTTCTAATAATATTTATGAAAAATTTACCGCTTGTTAGAATACCGCCTTCGATATTTCTGCAAATTCGTAAAGGCAGTCCATGGGTTTATCGCGATTCCTTGCCTGATTTTGATGAAATCCGAAGTCTTTTGCCGGAGGGGGGTTGGGTGCGCATCTCAAACTCAAAAAATCCCGGCGGGTTAGCACTTTTTGATCCAGATAATGCCATTGCGCTTAGAGTTTTCGATAGTTCACGCGATGAAGTTCCTGTTAAGCCGTTTTTACACTATAAAATATCATCGGCATTATCGATTAGATCAACAATCGACCGTCAAATAACCAATGGTATCCGGTTAATTCATGGTGAAAATGATTATTTACCAGGTCTTGTTGCAGATATCTATGACAGGCTCCTTGTTTTTCGACCTGATTGCATGGCATGGTTAAACTATCTGCCTCTTGTGATGGAATATATATCAAAAGAAGTTTCTTTTGATGCGGCTTATTTACTTTTCCCTGATGAGTCAAGATGGCTTACCGAAGAGATTTCTTTACCTGTGGAATTTATAGAAAATTCAATGAAATTTATATCGGATCCGTCCGTCGGTCAAAAAACAGGATTTTTTATCGACATGCGGGACAATCGAAAAGCCCTCCAGCATTTTTCAAGCGGTAAAAAAATTTTAAACTGTTTTTCTTATACAGGCGCTTTTTCTGTTTATGCCCGTGCCGGAAATGCAATGGAAACCGTAAACATAGACATAGCATCAGGAGCAATTGAGGCGGCAAAATTAAATCATGAACTTAATGGCTATAATGATGAAAAAACAGATTATATTGTAAAAGATATTTTTGAATATCTTGAAGGTATACCTGAAATACCTTTTAAAAAAATTCGAACTGAAAAAGGTCCATTTGATATGATCATTCTTGATCCGCCGTCATTTGCTCATTCAAAAGATAAAGTTGAATCAGGTCTGGCATCATATACACGACTCAACAAAATGGCGCTTGAACGTCTGGGGGCTGGTCAATATCTGGCAACTGCTTCATGTTCATCTCGTATCAGCGCAGAACAATTTTTATCGGCGGTCAGCGAAGCCGCAGAGAGTTGCGGAAGAAAACTCCGTCAGGTTTACTCTAACGGCGCCGGAGAAGATCATCCCGTCGCTATAGGCAGTGGTATTTTACCTTATTTAAAGTTTCATATTTTTATGGTCAGTTAATAAACCGGAGAGATTTAATTAATCAAAATTAAATTGATTATTCTTTATCTGTATCCAGAACATGCTGTATCGTTCTAGCCATTAATTCGGGGTCTTTTTTAATGGCAACCCCCTGAACGAGAATCTCATCTCCTCCGGCCCGTTGCTTTTTTTTGTTTGAATCATTTGCAGTAGATTTAACAGGTTGATCATTTTCATCATTAGAGTTTAATTCAATATCTTCTGATATTTTTTCCTGTTTATTCCCGTTTTTATTCCCAGACTCATCGGAATCCTTATCGAATTGATCCAGTTCAAAATTAAGATCGCCCGAATCTTCATTGTATCGAGAAGAATCACTTGCAGAATTAGAAAAAGATTTTTTAATTTCTTTGATAAGTTCAGGAGCCACTTGCTGCAGAAGTAAATAACCAACGTTCCAGAACAAAATCATAATTACACTTGATGCCAATGGACGTAAAATAAGTTGATGAATTTCACCGCCCTTGATCAATACGATAATAAAAGAAATGAAAAATCCAAACGATCCTAAAATAATAGAAATTTTAAAGCCAGGTTTATGGAGCAAGTCACTTACGATTGTTTTATTAAGCATATATTTCCATAATTTAAAACATTTACCAGTGTTACAGGATAAACCTAAAGTTAAACTCCAAATTAAGCAAATAGCTGTAATTAACTAAATAGTTTATGAAAAAACTTGCCAAATCCTGGACCATCTTTTGAGTCAGCGAGTTTTTGGTTCATTATTTTCCCGGCAATTAATTGTACGCATGCACTCGCCTTGCTTTTGGGATATTCAATTACAAACGGTTTTTGTTGTCTGATGGATTTTGAAACATACTCATCTTCAAAAATATAACCTGCTGAATCGACTTTTACATTTAAAAATTGATTCGATATATTTACAACTCTTTCAAGTACTTTTTTAGCTTCCAGAGAAGATGAAACTCTGTTGACCAGAAGCTTGATATTTTTATCAGATGACTGCAATACAATTGACTTTATAATTCCATATGCATCTGTTATAGCAGTTGGCTCTGGTGTTGTTACGACAATGATCTCATCTGCGGGTAAAGTAAATCCGATAACATTTGCTCCAACTCCGGCGCCAGTATCTATTATCATTAAATCATAATAGGGTAGACTCTCAAATTCATTAATTAGTTTTTCTCGTTCGTTAATGTTCAAGTTAGCTAAAATACTATAACCCGAAGCTCCGGCAATTAAATCAAGTCCTTCTGGAGTTTTAATAATGATTTCGTTTAGCTTTTTTGTTCCCTTAACTACATGGTACAAATTATATTTAGGAATAACGCCAAGCATGACATTTATGTTTGCAAGCCCAAGGTCAGCGTCAAATAAAAGTACTTTTTTACCGCTTCTGGCAATCGACAACGCCATATTTACAGAGACGGAACTTTTACCGACTCCGCCTTTACCACTGGTTATCGTTATAACTCTGGTTCGGCTTCCATTTGAGACATCTTCACGCCTAACACTCTGCTGGGATGTCTCATCTTCCGGCGTGTTTGATTCTTGTTTTCTTCGTGCAAGCTTACGTAAACCATGAGCTTGATCTTGATCTGAGTCCAATTCTTCCAAAATATTTTCCTTTACGATTTCCTTCTCTAACAACATACAAAATTATCGGATGATTTACGTAAATTTCTTATTATTTTCTATGATAAAATGCGATATCGCCATCAATACGAGACTGCTGCGTGTGCCAATTGCATGTGGCTTTTGATAAAGCCGCAAGACATCCGATGTCGCATTTTGTTTTACAAAATGCATCTAAAGCGATCCCTTGCCCTTCTTTCGGGTTTCTGCTTTGCGCATAGCGTACTATTGATTTTTAGGCAGCCGCATGGCCAACAAAAAAACCAACCTTGTTTAAAAAGTTATGAGTTTGTATACATACATTTTTCTTTCAGGCGAAATAAAATCTTTTCAGCAAGATAATTTTTATCGGCCGGCAGATAATCATCGGGAACTCTTTGGCCATTTGTATAAAATGAAAAGGGAAGATTCCACTTCTCGGCTAATTCAGCAAATCCGCCAATTTGCATGGTCTCGTCAATTTTAGAAAGTATAATTTTATTCAGGCCATACTCTGAAAATTTTTCAATTACATAACCAGCGTCCATTATTTTAGAAGTTGCGGCAATTACGAGGTGTTTATCAATTTCTTGTTCAAGACCTTCAAAATAAGCTTTTTGCTTCATTAGAAATTCTCTGTTATTATGACTAAAACCTGTTGTATCCACCAGAATGAAGTCCGATGTATCTTCCGCAATTTTCTTTTTAAACTTTTCAGGTTCTTTAATAACAAAAACAGGTATATCCATAATGTCGCCATACACTTTAAGTTGTTCTGTTGCCGCTATACGATAATTATCCAGTGTAATAAGTGATATTTTACGATTTTCTTGAAGTTTTAATCTTGCTGCCAGCTTGGCAACAGTGGTTGTTTTACCAACACCGGTTGGGCCAAGTAGTACGATCACCCTTTTAGATGTCATGGAACTGTTTACTTTTACCTTGGAAGCAATGACTTCTTTTGCTTTTAAATAAATTTTTGTTCCAATATTCCAGTCCGACTGAGGCACACTTTGTTTTAAGGTTTGAATAAATTCAGTGATCCAGTGAGGTGTAAATTCCTGCTCAAACAAATTTTCTTTTAAGCGGTCAATTTCATTTTTATTTTCTGAATATACCGGACTTTTTATTAAAATTGATATTTTATCTTTTATTTCATTTAAGTCGTTTTGTAAATGATCCAGTGTAATGGCCGAAGATGCCATCAGCGTTTTTTCTTTTCTGGGGGATTCACGGATGATTTGCCCCTGAACCTCAATTTCTCCGTTTATGTTATTTTGACCTTTTTTATCAAGGCTGATATCTTCAAGGTTAAATTTTTTTCGGCTTTCAGAAACTCCTTCTTTTTCAAGCAGGGCAAGAAATTCAGCTCCTGCATGTTTTTTCTTTTCAGGATAAACCATTTCAGTTTCTGCCTCTCGTACCCTGACAGGTATTTTTTCCATTAGTCTTTCAGAACTCGAAGATCTTTGACCTAATGCGCCGGCGGCATGATTGTTTCTTTGATAACTTCCAGAGCTGCTTTTATCACTTTGTTTTTTTTCGTTTAACATCGCCTGGATTACAAATTGTTTTTTTCCCACAAGTCTTGACAGCACTCTTGTTGCCGGAATTTCTTTTTCGTTATACACCATGGCATCTGATCCATAGGTATCTCTAAGTTTTTTTAAGGCGTCTGAATGACTGTCGCCGATTATTTTTACGTATTGCATTAAAAAGTCACCTCTTCTTCTTTATTTTGATGTTCACTGTGAATCACTTGATTGATTATATCAACTTTGATATCTGAAGAGATTTCATCGTAGGCTATTACAGCAAACATTCTCGACGTCAACTCTCTTTCTAAAATCATAAATACCCCCATTCTAACATCGCTTGCAGTTAGAAAAACCGCAAATTGACCGGTTTTTTGTAATTCGTTGTATGTTTTTATAAATGAGTCGCGTATTTGCATTTGATCATGGGGGTCTATGGCGTAAATTCTGCCGTCTTTTTCGTCGTATGTAATGGAATCGCGTAATATATTTTCAATATAAGGGTCAACTTGAATGGCCTTTAATACTCCATTTTCAAGATAATGAGAAACAATCTGGCGTCCCAGTTGTTTCCGAACATACTCGGTGAGAGTCACCGGATCTTTAATTTTACCCCCATGATCAGCCAGGCTTTCAAAAATTATATTTGCATTTCGAATAGAAACATCTTCTTTTATTAAATTATGAAGGACTTGCTGTACCAGACCTATACTTAAATCTTTGTTTATTGTATCAACCACTGACGGGAAATTTTCTTTAAGTTTATCAATGAGTAATTTAATTTCTTCACGCCCCATGATTTGAGTAGCATAGCCGCGTATTACTTCGCTTAAGTGCGTTATAATAATATTGTTTGCATCAACCACAAGATAACCGTTTACTTCAGCTTCGCTTTTTTTATCCGGAGAAATTAAAATGGATTTTAAACCATATGATGGATCTTTATATGGAGTTCCCTCGACCTCTTTTTTAACATTACCGCTGTCCATTGCTACAAGTTTATCAGGAAAAACTTTCGCACGGGCAACTTCAATTCCGCTGACTAGAATGCTGTATTCATTACCATCAAGTTCAAGGTTGTCTTGAATACGAATACGAGGTACAATGAGGCCACGTTCTTTTGCAAACTTTTTTCGAAGGTTGGTGATTCTTTCCAGTAAAACACCTCCCTCAGCTGCTTCAACGAGAGGTAGAAGGTTAAATCCTATTTCAAGTTTTAAGATATCCATACTGATTTCATCGAGAAAACTCTCTGGAACATCTTTTTTCTTTTCCTTGGATTCTCGATCGTGAACTTCATCCTGCCGTTTTTTATCGATGCCCTGAGTAATGCTGTAGGCAAGAAATCCGAGAAATGCTGATATCATCCACATGGACAATTTGGGAAACCCTGGAACAAGAGAGGATAAAAATAACGTTCCTGAAACAGTCCATAGAATTTTAGGGTTATTAAACAGCTGATCGCCGATTTGACCGGCAAGATCCTTGTTTGCGCCCGATCGCGTTACAACCATACCTGTTGCGGTTGTAATGAGAAGCGATGGAATTTGCGCAACCAAACCATCACCAATCGTTAACAAGGTATATGTCTTTAGAGCAGAATTAAAATCTTCACCCCTCATTGCCATACCTATGATTAAACCTCCGATGATGTTGATTGCTGTAATCAATAAACCTACTCTTACGTCCCCCTGAATAAATTTCGTAGCACCATCCATATGCCCATAAAAATCAACTTCGGTTCTGAGTTCTTCACGTTTCCGACGAGCTTCTTCTTCTGTGATTAGCCCTGCCGAAAGATCGGAGTCAATCGACATTTGTTTACCCGGTAAGGCATCGAGCGTAAACCTGGCAGCAACTTCACTGATTCGAGTCGCGCCCTTTGTAATAACCATCATCTGTACTAAAACAAGGATTATAAAAATAACAAAACCGATTACGTAATTACCTCCGACCACAAATTGACCAAAAGCTCGAATTAATTGTCCGTCAAATGCCGGTCCTTCCATTAGAACCAATCGCGTAGAACTTACGTTAAGCGCAAGCCGGTATACCGTTGTCACTAAAAGTAAAGAAGGAAATACTGTAAATTCCAGATTGTTTCGGCTATTCATCGCAGTTAAAAGAATAACCAGCGCAATCATGATACTAAAACCCAATAAAATATCAAGTAATAAAGTAGGAATAGGGATGATGAGCATAGCAATTACGGCAACTACGGCAGCGCCCAGCATTACGTCTGTCTGTTGATACCATTTATTCCGCATAAATTATTACTTAACTAACCCTTCTTGAAAGTCTCTCTCGTATGCCTTCAATGTTGACAAAAATATCAATTAAAACCCTGTAAAATTGTTCTGGAACGAGTTCTCCTTCAATTACGTTACTGTATAGTTCTCGTGCTAACGGTTTATTTTCTACAATTGTGATATCATTTTGTCTGGCCAGATTTCGAATCATAAATGCAAGATGATCTGCTCCTTTGGCAAGTACTCTGGGGGCATCTTCAAACAAAGGATCATATCTTAAGGCTACGGCAAAGTGGGTTGGGTTTGTGATCACAACGTCGGCTTTTCTTACTTCTTTAAGCATATTGCGTCGGTACATGTCAAAAGTTTTTTGCCGCCGTCTCTGTTTGGTTAATGGATCGCCTTCCATCTCGCGGGTTTCCTGTTTAACTTCTTCACGGGTCATTTTAATACTTTCTGTAAATTCATACCGTTGGTAAGCATAATCAGGAATAGCCAGCGCAAATAATATCACAGAAAGAATCATCAATAATTTAAATGCAATAAATCCAAGTTCACGTAACGATTGCACAACACCCATACCGGATAACTTCATAAGACTTAAAAAATCATTGGCAATTATATAATATCCAACCCAGGCAAGAAGGGTGATTTTGGCCAGGGTTTTAATTAAATTTACCGCTATTTGGCGTGAAAAAAAGACCTTTTTCATCATGTTTTGAAAACTAAATTTAATACGAGAAAAATCGGGTTGAATTGGTTTTAATGTAAACATAAACCCAACCTGGGCAACATTACCAGCAATCGCCATAACCATACCCACTAATAATAATGGGGCAAGGATTAAGCTTGATTTCCATACTACCGTGATTAAAAGTGTAATTAAACTTTCTTTATCGGGCGTCAGGCCAAGGTTTGCAAAGTTCCCAAGAAAAAAAATCATTATATCTTTTAATCCGCCCAGCATCCATTGTCCAAAAAAGAACAAAACCATGAGACCGCCGATAGTAACCAAAGAGGCGGGGATTTCAGGACTTTTTGGTACTCGACCCTTCTCACGTTCTTTTTGCCTTTTGCGTTCAGAAGGTTCTTCTGTTCGTCCTTCATCTTCAGCCGCAAAAAAAATACCCAATGTTAAAATATCATGATTTTGAATATAATGAAGATAAAACAAATACAGGTAAGCAGTATCGTAAACTGTTCTTTCGAAAAACAATTTTATTTGCCGATAAACCAGCCTGATATAAAGTTTGAAAAATATCATAAGGGAATTTTCCACATATTAATAAATGCGACATAATATCAAGTGGATAAGACGTGACAAGTCCTTTTTAAAACAAGATCAAAATGGTCATGAAATTTCTAAAGTTATTTATTGCTATATTTAAATGCCCTTCGGCAAATGCGGCAAAAATTAAATTACATTTGTTTATGCTTGACCTCATCGAAAAAATCAGAAATACATCCGGTGGTGAAATATGCTGTAAAAAGAATTCTCTGGATGATACCGACATTTATTGGCATCATCACAATAACTTTTTTTTTAACTAAACTTAGACCCGACCCAATATCACAAAAGCTGCTTAACCCTGATGGAATAAAAGACACATCAGCCTCAGAACAATATGTCGAACAACTAAAAAAATATTACGGTTACGACAAGCCGCTGTTAACACAATACTTTATCATGTGGAAAAACATCCTCAAGCTTGATTTTAGTACAAGTCGAATTGATCACAGGCCTGTGATTGATAAAATTAAAGAATCACTGCCCGTTACTCTCGGTCTTAATATCATAACGATATTGATAGTTTATATAATTTCCATTCCATTGGGAATTTATTCTGCTATAAACGGCGATTCAAGGTTTGACAAAGGTCTTACTCTTTTTTTGTATGTATTGTATTCGCTGCCTACATTCTGGGTTGCCCTGCTTTTACTGAAATATTTGTCGGGAGGCGACTACCTGGATATTTTCCCGTTAAACGGTCTTAAAAGCGATTACTTTGACGAACTCAACTGGCTGCAAAAGTTGATGGATTTTGGATGGCATTTGTTTTTACCGGTTGTAGTGTCTGTCTATGGATCTTTTGCATTTTTATCACGTTTTGTAAAAAATAGTTTTATGGAAGCTCTGAAATCAGACTACATTAGAACCGCGCGCGCCAAGGGATTAACAGAAAGACGAGTGATCTATGTTCACGCCATGAAAAACTCGATGATACCCATCATCACCATGATGGCAGGGCTTTTACCCGGTCTTTTTGGGGGCAGTGTCATTATAGAATCTATTTTTTCATTACCTGGAATGGGGAAATTGGCTTACGACAGCATTTACAGTAATGACGAAACTGTTATTATTGCAGCAGTAGCCTTTTCTGCCTTACTTACACTTTTTGGAATTTTAATTTCGGATCTAACCTATGCAATGGTAGATCCAAGAATCGATCTTGAAAAGGAAAATTCCAGATAATGAAACCGGATCTAAGTACAAAGTTTTCTGTATCGATCATTGGCTTTTTTGTTTTTGTTTCTGTTTTTGCGTCATTTTTATCATCGCCATACCCTTTGATTGTTTTTAATAATCGTTCCGATCAAAAAATACCCGTTAGCCCTTTTTTTGCCGCCTATTCTGTTAAAATAAAAAACCAGCTTGATAAAATAAACTTCAGGGATCTTGCGAATAAAAATCAAATCACAGCGATGTTTACTCTGGTTCCGTATTCGCCCTATGAACAAAATCTTGATGAAATATTGATAGCGCCTTCTTTTGGCAGGTTTGGTCATTACATGGGAACCGACGATGTTGGCCGAGATATCGCTTCAAGAATGATTCATGGAGCGCGAAATTCCATGCTGGTTGGTTTAATTGCTGTCGTAATGTCGCTGATCATCGGACTTATAGTTGGCGCAATTGCAGGTTTTTATGGCGGCTGGGTTGATCTTTTGATTTCACGTTTTATTGAAATTATAATAACATTTCCGCGTTTGATTTTAATTATGGCAGTACTGGCAATGACGAGACCTTCTCTTTTAAACATCATGATTGTTCTTGGCTTAACCCAATGGACTGGTGTGGCAAGAATTCTCAGAGCCGAATTTTTCAAACGTAAAAATCTCGAATACGTATTGGCGGCTAAAACCATAGGGGCCCGCGATTTTAGACAAATTTTCAATCATATTTTACCCAACAGTTTAGCGCCGATCATCGTTATAACCACATTTGATGTTGCCGACGTTGTTCTTGTTGAATCATCACTTAGTTTTCTCGGAATAGGTATTCAGCCACCCGAAGCTTCTTGGGGGCAGGTTTTAAACATATCACAATCTTACATGGATTTTGCCTGGTGGTTGATTTTTTTTCCGGGACTATTTATATTCATGGTTGTTGTGGCCTATAATTTGCTCGGCGACTATCTTCGAAAATACTTAAATCCAAAAGAGAGATAGTACCTTGTTTGCACTTGTCGAAGTGTTTTAGTAATAAAAGATGCCAGCAATGGGAATTGTTGATAATTATCGTCAACGCGATCGAATGATGCGGGTCATGACCAAAGACGGTAAATTCAGAGCTTCTGTGGTCAAGGCCACCGATTTGGCAAATAATGCCAGTAAGCGGCACCGGCTAAATCCCCTGGCTTCGGTTATTTTAGGTGAACTTCTCATGGGCGCCTTGCTCTCAGCTTCTCATTTAAAAGAAGACGAACAAATTTCTATTCGCCTTGAGGTTAATGGTGAAATTAAAAGCGCTACTGCAGAAGCCAATATGATGGGGGAAGTTAGAGGCTATCTTGGTAATCCCGATCCTTTAGCTCTTTCGCAAGACCCTGCTGAAATGAAAAAACTGGCAATTGGCATTGGTTTAATGCATGTCACCAGAAGTGGGCGGGTACATATGTCAATGCCGTCTCAGACACAAAGTACCGTAATGCTTGAGCATAGCAACGTTCCCAAAGATTTAACACATTATTTTGCCGTTTCTGAACAGATCCCCACAGCCATACGTCTTGAGGTAAAATTTAACGAAGATTTTACAATCAGACATGCTCTTGGCTTTATGGTTCAGGCAATGCCAGGGCTTGATACGCAATCTGACGAAGATGTGATCATCGAGATAGAGAATAACATCATTGATCTTGCTTATCCTTCTGAGTTAATTGATTCTGGAGAGCACATTGAAGACATTATGAATAAACTTTTAAAGGGCGAAGAGTATGTAGAATTATCAAAAACTCCGGTCGATTTTTTCTGCCGCTGTAGTAAAGAAAAGTTTTTATCAAGTCTTGCATTGCTCGGCGTTGATGAATTGTCGACTCTTGACCGCGATCAAGAAGAGCTTCGTTGCCATCATTGCAGTAAAACATACATAATCACGCATGAAGAAATTCAAAAAGAAATTGATAAATTGATTCAGGATAAATAAATCTGTTGCCAAAAGCCAGAAAAAACTGCACGCGGTAGCAGTGGAGAGTAATGTGGGCGTTTTGCCCACATTACTCTGCTTGAGGATACTTACGTCCCTTTATCACTATCTTAAATGATGAAGGGCTGCTCTTGCCGCAGCGAGTCTGGCAATGGGTACTCTAAATGGCGAACAGCTTACATAATCAAGACCCGTCATGTGGCAGAACTCAACAGATTCAGGATCGCCGCCGTGTTCTCCGCAAATTCCAATTTCAAGATTTTTCCGCACAGCTCGGCCTGCCGCGGTTGCAATTTCAATTAAACGACCTACGCCGCTTCTATCAATGGTTTGAAATGGGTCTGCCGGAAGAATTTTTTTGTCAATGTAGTAGGGCAGAAAGCCTGCCGAATCGTCTCTTGAAATTCCAAATGTGGTTTGCGTAAGGTCGTTTGTTCCAAAACTAAAGAAATTGGCGACCTTTGCAATTTCACCCGCCGTCAATGCCGCACGAGGAAGCTCAATCATGGTTCCAATATGAACTTTAATTCGTCGTCCTCGTTTAATAAAAATTTCTTCGGCAATTTCATTTACCACATCGGCCTGAATTTGTAATTCATTTACATGGGTAACCAGCGGTATCATGATTTCAGGATGAGTTTTATAACCCTGTTCTTCAGCGTCCATCGCTGCCTCAATGATGGCCTGTACCTGCATCTTGGTAATCGCAGGGTGTAAAATTCCCAATCGGCAGCCTCTTAAGCCCAGCATCGGGTTTGCTTCATGTAGAGTTTCCATCTTGTGCTCAAGATCTTCCATTGAGATTCCCAGATATTTTGCGGCAACAGGAGCATCTGCTTCATTTGGTAAGAATTCATGAAGAGGCGGGTCAAGCGTTCGAATGATCACAGGAAGTCCGTTCATCACTTTAAAAATTTCAAAAAAATCTTGTTTCTGAAGCGGTAATAATGAATCCAGGGCTTTTTGCCTGTCGGTATCGTTTTCAGCCAGAATCATTTTTTGAATATATCGTATACGGTCTTCTTTAAAGAACATGTGTTCTGTTCTGCACAGACCAATACCTTCTGCTCCGAAAGCAACAGCGTTAGCCGCCTGTTCAGGCTGATCTGCGTTGGTTCTTACATGCAATTTGCGGGTTTCGTCTGCCCACTTCATGAGATCACGATAGGTTTTATATATTTCGGAGTCTTCCGGTTTCATTTCTTTTGAAATTAAAACCTGTAAAATATCAGACGGCTTTGATTTTATTTCTCCGGCGATCACTTCACCCGTGGTTCCATCAATTGAAATGATATCGCCCTCCTTAATTATAATGGAATGACCCTCAATGGCCATCTGGGCTTTTTTATAATCGATCAAAAGATTGCCGCAACCGGCTACGCAAACCTTACCCATTTGACGGGCAACAAGTGCAGCATGTGAAGTCATTCCTCCACGTGCCGTTAAAATTCCGTCGCAGACATTTAAACCTTTGATGTCTTCCGGAGAAGTTTCAATTCTCACAAGAATAACTTTTTCTCCTCTTGCCGTCCATTCTACGGCATCGTGAGCATTAAACACAACTTTACCGCAGGCAGCGCCAGGACCGGCATTTAAACCGGTAGCCAGTAGTCGGTTATTATCAATGGCTTTTTTCTTTTCTTTAATATCAAATACGGGTCGTAAAAGTTGATTTAACTGATTGGGGTCTATTCTTAAAATAGCCTCGTTTTTTGTAATAAGGCCTTCGCGAACCATATCTACAGCTATTTTTATTGCCGCAAATCCGGTTCGTTTGCCGACGCGCGCTTGAAGTATCCATAGCTTACCCAGTTGAATGGTAAATTCTATGTCCATCATGTCTTTAAAGTGATTTTCAAGTTTTAAACGTATTGCATTTAGTTCATCGTATAAACGAGCGTCATCTTTTTGCAATTCAGAAATAGGAATTGGCGTTCTTACTCCCGCAACCACATCTTCGCCCTGTGCATTGAACAAGTATTCTCCATAAAATACATTTTCGCCGGTAGCAGGGTCGCGCGTAAAGGCAACGCCGGTTCCTGATGAGTCAGCTCTGTTTCCAAATACCATGGATTGAACATTGACGGCCGTTCCCCATGCGGCAGGAATACCGTTTAGCTCCCTATAGGTTTGTGCACGGTCATTCATCCATGAGCCAAAAACGGCTCCGATGGCTCCGCGAAGCTGTTCCATAGGATCATCCGGAAACGGATGCCCTGTTCGGCTTTTTACGGCAGCCTTGAATTCTACGACAAGTTCTTTCATGTCGTCTACAGTAAGTTCAGAGTCAAACTTTACGCCACGTTTATGCTTTTTTGCTTCGAGGATTTCTTCAAATGGATCAATATCATGTTTTGTCTCAGGTTTTAATCCTAAAACAACATCACCGTACATTTGTACAAATCGACGGTAGGAATCGTACGCAAAACGTTCGTCTCCTGAAAGATCAAAAAGAATTTTAGCTGTTTCATCGTTCATACCCAGATTTAAAACGGTATCCATCATTCCCGGCATAGAAGCTCTTGCTCCGCTTCGAACAGACAATAAAAGCGGGTTTTTTTTATCGCCGAATTTTGCGCCAAGTCTTTCTTCCAGTTGCCTTAATGCGCTTTGCAATTGTCCTTCAAGCTCTGGAGGATAATGTTGATTATGATTGTAGTAATATGTACAAACCTCTGTGGTGATGGTAAAACCAGGAGGAACAGGTATTCCAAGGTTTACCATTTCTGCAAGGTTGGCGCCTTTTCCGCCGAGTAAGTTTCTCATGGCTGCATTGCCGTCGGCTTTATCGCCCCCAAAGGCATAAATAAATTTTGGTTCCTTGTTATTGGTGGTTGTTGGCATCTTGTCTCCCGTAAACGTTCTTTATAAATACGTATTATGTATTTATTATTTATAATTTTTTTTCGCGCCATCTAATAAATTTGGGAATGAGGCTGTCAATATATAAACAAAACCACATTTGAAAAGTAGGGGTTTAGCGCACCCCTGCTCGCGTTTTTAGCAGATGGTTTATACCAAAAAGCAAATCAGGGATGAGCTTGTAAATTATTTATAAATGGATCCAGTTTATCCGATTCCAGTTCTTTCAGGGTATGTTGTTGAAATTCGACATAACTGAGCCATTTTAACAAACGAGAGCAACTGGTTTCAAGTTCAGAGACATTTTTAAGTGCAAGTTCGCTTTGTCGCATTTTTATATGCTCGTTTGCGTATTTGACCGTTTGCCCGATAAAATCTTTCAACAGTTTTTTTTTATATTCTAAAGGAGATTGATTGTTCCATGTGTCATAATCCATTGCGTTTTTTATTATTTACTTTTGATTTGACAAGCAGAATAAATGAAACTCTTTAATTAAGAGAAAGAAATGTAATAACATGTATATAAATAAATATATTCTAAATAAAGATTATTATTGTATCTATACACTATATAAAATATAGATTCATATAACGTGATTTTTAACTTTTTTAAGTAAATATTCTGTTTTGCTTTGACAGTTTGTTTAAAATAAAAAAATAGTTTTTCATTATTTATATGTCAGGCCAGCAATTTTTTCATATGTGTCAAAAGTGTCATCAAATTGTAGAAAAAGTTTATCAAAAAGGGTATTGCAAGAAATGCCTGGTCGAGTATTTTCGCGAATACCAGTCTATTTTAAACGAAAGCCATGCCATGAAATCATCTCATTTTAAAAATAACCAAATCCAAAGATCATAAACATCACAAAGGTGATTTAGAAGTTGCTTTTGCAGCCGCAGTAATGATTCCGTCATGCATTTGTATGGATATTTCGTCGTCCGGTTTAAGGTCTGCTGCATTTTTAATGATTTGTCTGTCTTTATAGAGTACCGCATAACCGCGTTTAAGAGTGGCTAGGGGCGAATAAGCAGTTAATACTTCATACAATTGGGTAAAGTCATGCCTGTATCGCATCAGATTTTTTTCCATAATATTTACAATGTCTGGAAGCTGTGTAATTTTACTTTTTATTTTGTCGATTATGCGCAGTAATGAGTTTTGAAGTCGCGCTTCTTTATCATCAAGCATACGGTAATATTCAATGATGAGAACTTGCGGGTTACTATAAAACGGTTTTTCAGAAATACGCCGAAGTTTTTCGCTATACACATTAAAAATATTTTTTAAGATATTATGCATATGACGTTCAAGCATAAGCAGGCTTTCGAGTTTTTCACTAATCACCGGCAAAGCAATTTTAGCTCCGTCAGTAGGGGTTGCCGCAGCGACATCGGCCACATCGTCAGAAATCGGATGATCAATTTGATGACCTACTGCAGAAATGACCGGAACTGGGCAGGCATAAATAGCTCGGCAAACCGCTTCGTTATTAAATGCCATGAGATCTTCAGGGCTTCCGCCTCCGCGGCCAATGATGATGACATCGCAGCTCCATTTGGGTTTAGCAATTTCATTTAAAGCAGCTACAATGCCCGCTGGAGCATCTTCACC
>Ga0224495_10000195_pt1 | contig 48780 bp, 44 predicted proteins | sample SF_Jul11_sed_USG_FD_168128 | JGI IMG/M metagenome (GOLD analysis project Ga0224495, IMG submission 168128) | Sediment microbial communities from San Francisco Bay, California, United States - SF_Jul11_sed_USGS_4_1 | ecosystem: Environmental > Aquatic > Marine > Sediment | place: USA: California...
TGCGGAAATGACCAATGCGGGCAAAGAAATCAGGAAAATCACAGATAAACTCGATGCCCTTGGGAACACCACTGCAGCAATAGGCAAAGGATTTGCTATAGGTTCGGCAGCACTTACGGCTCTGGCGCTCTTCTCCGCCTACCAAGAAACCGTAAACAAGTATCTGAAAGAAGCTGGCCAGGAACTCCTCAATATCAGTCTCACAGATGTTGGAACAGTGGTTGGGCTTCTGATCGGAGCGCTCATGCCTTTCATCATCGCTTCACTGACCCTGGAAGCCGTGGGCCGTACAGGAAACAAAATGGTGGTTGAAATCCGGAGGCAATTCAGGGAAATCACAGGACTTATGGAAGGAAAGGCGAAGCCGGACTCTGACCGCTGCATCGATATTGTGACCAAGGGAGCCTTAAAAGAGATGATCCTCCCTGGACTTTTAGCCATAATTGCCCCTCTTCTGATCGGATTCCTGATGGGACCTGAAGCCCTTGGAGGATTTCTTGCGGGAGCAACGGCCAGCGGCGTTCTTCTCGGTATTTTCATGGCCAATGCTGGCGCCGCATGGGATAATGCCAAAAAATGGATCGAGGAGGGCAACCTAGGAGGGAAAGGAACGGATGTGCATGCAGCAGCTGTGGTTGGAGATACTGTTGGAGACCCCTTAAAGGATACGGCCGGTCCTTCGATGAACATTCTCATCAAGCTGATGGCCGTTGTCAGCCTTGTCTTCGCTCCCCTGATCATGTGAATTTGATATTCTTTGACATTTTCGATATAATTCACCCCTCCTTATTATCTTGTTATAATTATACCGAGGCAGACAAGGATGAAGGTAAACGTGTGGAATACTATCCTCCAGCTCAGCAAGGAAAGACGTGTCGACCCCTCTGTGATTGTTAACGCTATCAAAGAATCTCTCAGAGTAGCTTCGACTCAATATTTTTCCCACAGCGAAGATATCCACATTGATTTTAAGCCTGAAAAAGGAATTTTAAGAGTGTATGCCATAAAAAAGATCTGTGATCAGACCCAAGATAACGCACATGAGATCTCCATAGATGATGCAAAAAAAATCGATCCCACGGCAAAAACTGGGAAATACATCGAACTCGAACTCCCTTCTGATACTCTCGGTCGTATAGCAGCTCAGGCAGCCAAACAGGTTATCTTTCAAAAAGTTCGTGATGCCGAACAGGAAAAAATATATACCACATTTGCCCCTCGAATCGGAGAAATCATAACAGGAGTCTTAAGAAGACACGAACCAAACAACAATATGATTGTCGAGGTGAGCAAAACAGACGTACTTTTTCCATTTCGAGAGAAACTTCCGAATGAAGATTTTAAAAGGGGGGATCGAATCAAGGCTGTAATCCTCAATGTTCTCAAGGAAAACAAAGGTCCTCAGGTCATTGTCTCTAGAGTCCATCCAAATTTTTTAGAGAAACTCTTAGAGATTGAAATCCCTGAGATCGCCAATGGCGACATAGAAATAAGAGACATCGTCAGACATCCTGGCGAGAGAGCAAAGGTTGCTGTCTATACCGAAGAGGAAGATATCGACCCGATTGGAGCTTGTATCGGGATTAAAGGTAACAGAATAATTGCCATCAGTAAGGAATTGAATGGAGAAAAAATTGATATTGTGGAGTGGTCAAGTAATCCATTGGTGTACGCAAAAGCAGCATTAAGCCCGGCAAGAATAGATAAAGTTTTCATATTGAACAAGCAAGAGAAAAGATTGCAAGCTGTCGTCCATAAGGATCAACTTTCTCTAGCCATAGGGAAAAAAGGAATCAATGTTAGGCTTGCCTCTAAACTTGTAGGCTGGAAAATAGAAATCAGATAGGTTTACCATGAACGCACAAAAAAAAGAAAAAACATCATTGAAAACACAATCAAAAGACTCAACTAAGACTATCTGTATCCTAGAAAACATGACCATCAAGCAGTTCTCTCAAACATCAGGTCTGGGCACAAAGGATATCATCAAGACTTTATCAAAGAACGGATTCAATCTTGGTGTCAACGATAGCGTAAACGAGTCTATTGCCAAGGTCATCTCAGAAAATTTCAAATTGGACATAAAATTCGTAACCTATGAAGAAGAAGCTAGAGAACGCGCAGAGAGTCAAACCAAAGAACTCACAACCCGGCCTCCTGTTGTAACTATCATGGGTCATGTCGACCATGGGAAAACCACACTTCTGGATGCATTGAGAAAATCGAATATTGTTGGCAGAGAACATGGTGGCATAACCCAACACATTGGAGCATACCGTCTTTTCCACGATAAAAGATCTATCACCTTCATTGACACTCCTGGCCATGAGGCATTCACTCAGTTAAGAGCTAGAGGGGCAAATCTAACAGATATTGTTGTCCTCGTGGTCGCGGCAGATGATGGAGTTATGCCGCAAACGAGAGAAGCCATTAGTCATGCCAAAGCATCGGGTGTACCAATACTCGTGGCCATCAATAAAATTGATAAAAAGGAGGCCGATACAGAAAAGACTAAACAACAACTCTCCAGAGAAGGACTCCTTGTGGAAGACTGGGGAGGGGACGTTGTGAGCGTTGAGATATCTGCCAAAGAAAAAACAAATCTGAATGAACTCTTCGAAATGATTCTTCTCCTCAGCGAGATGATCGAAATTAAAGCGAATCCTAACATAGAGGCACAGGGAGCTATCCTCGAGGCTCGATTAGATGCCAAAAAGGGCCCTGTAGCCACAGTGATCATTCAACAAGGTACTCTTAAGCAGGGGGAATTTTTCATCTCTGGGACGACCTACGGAAAAGCCAGGGCTCTGTTTGATGAAAACGGAAAGCCGCTGAAAAGCGCAGAACCATCATTCCCAGTGGAAGTGCTGGGATTCTTCGATGTCCCATCTGCCGGAGACCTCTTTCAAGTCGTCCCCAACCTTGAAACAGCCAAACGGATCTCACAGTTCAGGCTTTCTCAGATAGAAAAAGAGGAACGCCCCGAACCCGAACACCTTACTCTAGATCAACTTTTCAAACAGATCGAAGAAGGAGAGTTTAAAGAACTCGCTCTGATCATAAAAGCCGATGTCCAGGGCTCCGTAGAAGTGCTCACGGACATCCTCCCTTCTTTGAGCACAAAGGATGTTAAAATCAGGATCGTTCATTCCGCGACAGGAAACATCACCGAATCTGATGTCCTTCTGGCTTCGGCATCGAACGCAATAATCATCTGTTATAACACAAAGGCCTCTCAGAAGATTCTTGACTTGGCCAAGGAAGAAAACGTGGAGATCAGAAAATACAACGTTATCTATCAACTGACCAAAGAAATCAAAGCCGCACTGGTCGGTCTTCTTGAGCCCAAACGAAAAGAAATCTATCTCGGAAGAGCTGAAATCAGAAGGATATTTCGGGTTTCCAAAGTGGGTCTTGTGGCAGGCTGTTTCGTTATAGATGGCAAAATCACTCGAAACGCTGAAATAAAAGTCATTCGAAACAACGAAGTTGTCCATAAGGGAAAAATCTCTTCTCTCAAACATCTCAAGGAGAATGTTACAGAAATAAATAAAGACTACGAGTGTGGCATCGGTCTTGAAAAATTCAAGGATATCCAAGAAGGAGACATCATCGAAGCATTCACAACCGAATTGGTAGCTCCAGATTAATATAAAACTTTAAATACGTCGATGATCATCGGGCTGTTAACTTTAGAAATATACCTCCCCTATTCCCACTCTTTGAAGGAAAAACGAAAAACTCTGAACATGATCAGAGATAGATTGAAGAGAAAATACAATATCGCTTTTGCCGAGTTGGATTACCAGAACAAATGGCAAAGATCAAAAGTCGGCCTTGTGACCCTAAACACCCAAAAAGGAATGATCGAAAAGGCGTTTCAAAAAATTATTGAGCAAGTAGAAGAAAATATCGAAGGGGAAATTCTCCACAAAGAGGTCTTTTTTCTCTAAGACATACAATAGATATAAACTTACGTGTCTGGACTCGGAATGCAAGAGAGCAGAAGGCAAAAAAGAATCTCAAGCTTGATAAAGGAGGAACTGAGTCGTCTCCTCATCGAATCCTTCCAGGACTCTTCATCCGGCCTTATTACAGTCACGCGAGTCTCAATGAGTAAAGACTTAAAAACCGCTTTTGTCGACCTGAGCATTCTTGGCCCTTCTTCGAAGGAAGAGATTTTTGAGCTTATTAACAAGAGAAAAAGTTATTTGAGGAAAGTCATTGCCTCCAAAACAGAATTAAAGTATAATCCCATGCTCATTTTTTCACTCGATGACAGTTTTGATTATGACAAAAGAATCGATGACATACTAAGAAAATTAAGAAAAAATGAAAAATGATCCTGTTGAACTCATCAGCAAAAAAATAATCGAAAGTCAAAAAATTGTTATAACCTCTCACCTCAGGCCTGATGGCGATTCCATCTGCACCAGCCTCGCTCTTTATTTCATCGGAAAGCTTTTGGGAAAAGATATCGCCATCATCAACAAGGACAACACCCCATTTCCGTTTAATCATTATCCTGACGTTTTTAAAATTCAAATCGGACAAATCGCGCCCAAAAAATATGATATGATCATCCTTCTTGAATGTGCCAATGTCACTCGTTCCGGTCAACTCCACATCGCCAGCTACTTCAAAATCAACATGGATCATCATTTCTCTAACGACTATTATGCGGATATCAATTGGGTTGATCCGCAAGCCTCTGCTGTGGCGGAAATGGTCTATAAGCTTGGCAAGCGCCTCAACACACAATTCACTCCTCAGATAGCCAATCACCTATATTGCGGGATCGTTTCCGATACGGGTTCGTTCCAATTCTCAAACACGAATGCAGAAGCATTTAAGGTGTGTTATGAACTGGTTAAGCTTGGAGCAAGCCCGATAAAGGTCTCTGAGCTGCTCTTCAACAACAATCCACCTGAAAAGATAAAACTTCTCGGGCAAGTCCTCTCAACATTGCAAATGAATGAAACTGGTGATATAGCCGTCATAACCATGTTCAAGGAATATCTGGACTCTCTAAATCTCAAAGAAATAGATACAGAAGACATCACAACCCTGACTCGATCCATCCAAGGCATAAAAATGGTTTTATTTTTCAAAGAAATTACTAGAGACACATACAGAGTCAGCCTCCGCTCAAAAGGATCGGCTAACGCCGCCATGATTGCAGAACATTTCGGAGGTGGAGGTCATCGCCATGCCGCCGGATTCACTGTGTCTGGTAAGCACAAGACTTTGATCCGAGATATCCCCAAAAAGGTCTGCAACCTCTTGCAAAGCGACAACGAAAAAAACAACTCTTCTGGTTCCGATAATTTCTAAGACGCACACAATGGACGGTCTTATTCTTGTCCATAAGCCCAAAGACATTACTTCTCACGATGTTGTCTCTTGCATAAAAAAAATTCTTAGGGTAGAAAAAGCCGGACATTATGGAACGCTCGATCCTCTCGCTACAGGGCTCATCCTTGTCGCTGTTGGAAAAGCCACCAGACTTTTTCGGTTCTTTTTGAATACAAATAAAACCTATGAGGGCAAGATAAGATTGGGATTGTCCACAGATACGTTCGACGCCTACGGTCAGCCGGCATCAGAAGAATCAAAGGACTATCCTGATTGCAAGACACTGCTTGAGAACATGAAAGCGTTCGAAGGAGACATAGACCAAATATCGCCTCCTATCTCCGCAAAAAAATACAGAGGAAAACCTCTTTATGAGCTCGCACGCCAGAGAAAGGAATTCAAGCTAAAAACAAATCGAGTGACTGTGCATTTTTTTCGATTGAAAAAGTATAATCCGCCTTTTGTTGATTTCGTATCGAAATGCTCTTCTGGAACATACATACGATCTCTTGCTCATGATCTGGGACAAAGCTTGGGCTGTGGAGCGCACCTTATCCAGCTGATGCGTACCGAAATAGGGGACTTCAGCTTAAACGATTCCTACACGTTGGACAAAATAGAGAAGCTTGCTCGACAGGGAGAAATTAGAAAATTTTTTCTTCCTTTGGAAAGTCTTCTTCCGGAATTTCCCTGTGTTGTTATCAAAGATGCCGCCTCATCCCAAGTTATGAATGGAAGTGAGGTCTATCCTGACTCCATCTTGAAAACCCATCCAAGCAGACCAGCAGAATCTCACACCGATAAAGGGGAAAGGAGCATATTCAAGATTTTTGACACCAATGGAAAACTCCTCGCTTTCGCGAAAAAAAATGCCAAAAAACAGTCCCTCCATCCTTTTTTAGTCATTCACTCCAGAGAATAACCCCTAAACTCTGGCTTCAGACTTCCCATTCCATAGAATGGATTTATCCTTGTATTTTGGGACAAGCTGGTGTATTTTATTTGAGAAATGAGACTATCGAAAAGCCAAATCGAGCACATGGCCTTCGTTATCGTGCGCAATCTCTTGAAACATGAAAAGATCCTTAGTGAAAAAAAGAATAAGCTTATCGAAGAATTAGAAGCGCTGATTTTTGAAGAGTTCCAAAAGGAAGATAAGCTCGATCAGGAAGTCAGAGAAATTTTAGGCCAGCATATGGAAAAAATTCGTAAAGAAAACATTGAATACCAAACGATGTTTAGAATGATCAAGACAAAACTGGCAAAAGAAAGGAAGATCGTCCTGTGAGCATAAGACTTTCCAGAGAAAAGATAAATTTTTTGGCCCGCCAACTTCTGAATCATTTATTCGAGGACGAAGAAGTAGAGTTTCTCGATGAGCCTAACGAGATCAGGCTGAGCATTGTGGGGAGCATAGAAGAAGAAATCAAACTCTATGACTTGATCGATAAGCGAGCCATTGAAAAAATTGAATCACAGAAAAAAGCTATAAAAGAAGGGAGCCGTGAGTGGGAAATCCTTTATCGAAAATATTATAATGAAGAAATCGCCAAGCTCAGTAAATTCATAGAATAAAAAACTAATCCGTTTTAGAAAAGCAGCCTGAAACCGAGCATGAATTTATGGTGGTCGGTAAAGGAACGGCCTTCACCTATAGGACCTTGTCCCTCGAAGAAAATTGATCCAATGGTGGTGTATTTGTTGAATACGTTAAAGCCTATATTTCCGACAACATAGACATCTGTCTGATCCCGATCATCTCTCACCTGGGTATTGAATCCTAATCCGGCACCAATGAAAGCGGGATCAAAATGGTAATTGAAGAGGGCTTGTGCCATGAAGAACGATTTCCAGGGATCACCTTTGAGTGCAACCGCTCCTCCTCCAGATAAGGTGAAGCTGACTTTTTGAGGAACGACCATATAGGCCATACCTAGCCGCCCTGCTATGTAAGGTCCACGACTTCCCCTAGCATATAATGGACCAATTTCAAACAAACCATAGAGTCTCTTCTCCTTGACCGTGACTTCTGCTCGACAAGGCTCGGACATAGCGCCGAAATCGTCCGTTACGATAACTGTCACGGTATAGATGCCGGCTTTGTCGAAAACCCTCTCCCAAGTGAAGGGTTTTTGTGTGCTGAATGAATCCACAATATTTCCTGTCTCATCGGTGAGATCGAAATTCGCTTTAACGACTTCCCCATCTGAATCGTTGGAGCCTGAAGCATCGAATGTAAAGGGATTCATGATGTAATCCTCGACAGGCGTTGCCTCTAGATTACAAGAAGGAGGAAAGTTGATATAGGTTTTCGCTTCACAAGGATTTGTAGAAGGCTTATCTTCTGGATTGAACGCCTTAGCCTTGAATACATATTCTCCTGGTTTATCAAACTTCGTCTGCCACTTTGGAGACTCGGGTGTCAGGGTTTTAGTGGTGATTTTCTTTCCTTCGGCATTAAAAACCTCTACTTCCATGGATTTTGCATGTTGTGATCCGCTCATATCCACAGAAATGGGATCATTTATATTGGCTTTTGCAGGATCGACTTTTATATCGCATATCGCGTCTGGAATAATCTCCTCAACATTCAATAAAGCTATGTTCCCACAAGGTTTTGGCATGACGAACTCGTAATGCTTATAACCCTTGACAACAGAAAAAGAAAACACAGGCAAGGACATCTTTCCTGCCCATTCGAGATCTTGGACAACCTTAACCTTGCCTCTGGAGCGGAAGAGCATCCACATGAACTTTTCCCCGATGGCGATCTCTTTTTCCTCAAAAGCAGCCTGCTTGATCTGATCGATGAAAGGAAGGAACAAATCACCGTATCCAGCCAGATCAAAACCGTACTTTATATCTCCTGTGTATTTGTCAAGGAGAGTCTTCATCACCTCTTGTGTGGGCACTTCTCCTTTTATCCTCACTAAGGTGTACCGCCCAATCTCCTTGAGCTGCTTGGTTTCTGCAAACGTGCTCAGAGAAAACAAAACAAAGATTCCGATAAAGAGAAAAACCCGTTTTTTGCTTTTCATCCCTGCCTCCTTTCGGGCATCAGAGTGAAAGAGATAAACTCATAGTTGCTAATGAATTACAATACAAAATATGGGATTTGTCAAGGAAAACACAAAAAAAAATGGAATAAAGACCGGGAAGGATTCCACTAGCTTGCGAAGAGGTTCTTTTCAATGATTTGACAGATGCTGTGGATTATCACCAAGTGGACCTCTTGAATTCTTGCTGTATCGTGTGAAGGAACAATAATTGAAAGATCTGAGATTTCTTTTATCTTTCCTCCATTTTTACCGAGTAGACTGATCGTTGAGATCTTTTTTTCTTTTGCCTTGGAAATCGCCTTTATTAAATTTTCCGAATTTCCGCTTGTACTCAGGCAAAATAATATATCCCCTTCACCGCCCATTGTCTCAACCTGCTTGGCAAAAATCAAACCAAATCCGAAATCATTTCCTAAAGCCGTTAAAATGGAGGTGTCCGTTGTAAGGGCAATCGCTGGAATTCCTAACCTGTCTATTTTAAATCTCCCAACAAGCTCTGCTGCAAAATGTTGAGACTGGGCCGCACTTCCTCCATTTCCGCATATGAGCAGCTTTTTTTTATTCTTTAAAGCCCTTAGAATCGATGATATTGATTCCTCAATAGTATTCTTTTCTCGCTCCAAAGTATTTTTCAAGGTATCTGATACCTCATGGAAGCATGTGTCAATGACATCCCTTACTTTTTTCAAATTTCTTTCCATTTTTTTGATTTAGCTTGAATTTACAGTGTTTCCTTTTTTTATCTTTCTTATGATATCTGATGAAGAATATCCTTTAACAAATGGTATAAATTTTATTGTTGCTTTATAATCCAAAAGAGCCTTCTTTTCTTCTTGATTTATCCTTTTTATATCATAATCTCCGCCTTTGACATACACATCTGGTTTTATCTGTTTGAGATAATATGACACATTTTCTTCATTGAATATCAAGATGTAATCAACAAATTCTAATGCTGAGAGGATTTCTGCCCTCTCCTTTTGTTTTAAGATTGGTCTTTCAGAACCTTTTAATCTTTTCACAGATTCATCACTATTGAGGCCTACAATAAGTACATCTCCAAACTGTCTTGCCTGCTCAAGATATCTCACATGCCCTCCGTGTAACAGATCAAAACAACCATTCGTCCAAACGATCTTTCTACCCTTCTCTTTTTCCTCTCCCACGATTTTTTTTATCTTGTCTAAATTCCTGATCTTTCTATTCTCAGTTTCAAGAATGTCTTCAAGCTCGCTTATCAACACAGAGGCTGTTCCAATTTTCTCCACCACTAACCCTGCGACATGATTAGCCAATATGGCTGCATCCTTAAGCGAGGCGCCTGAAGATATGGCCAAAGAAAGAGCCGCAGCAACAGTATCCCCCGCTCCTGTGATATCATACACCTCCCTTGCCTGGGTTGGAAAATGCAAGGCTTTATTAATGCCTTTTGCGAACAAGCTCATCCCATCTTTTCCTCTTGTTATCAGAATATGACTCGACAACTCCTTCTTCAGTCTCGTGCCTGCTTCCTCTATTGTCTGGGCTCCTGACATTTCCATGGCTTCATTTGTATTTGGAGTGATTAAAAAGATCCCAGAATAACAATTTTTGTGTATGGGCTTTGGATCAATAATAATTTTTATTTTTCGTTCTTCAACAAATTCTTTTAGTGTTGCTAAAAGTCCAGCAGAGATAAATCCTTTTGCATAATCTGATACAACGATTATCGAAGGAGCGATTTTACCCATTTCAGAAAGAACACTTTTTTCAATATCTAAATGAATGGATATTTCTTCCTCTGAATCAACTCTGACAATCTGTTGGTTTGATGCGATTATCCTCGTTTTTTGGATTGTCTCCTTTAAATGATCATACAGTGTGTATGATATGGCCCTTTCTTCTAACATCTTTTTTATGATCCTATTCTTGTGATCGTCTCCTATTAATCCGAACAGATGGGCCTTTCCCCCAAGGGAAGAAATATTATTGGCGACATTGGCTGCCCCACCCAAAAAATATTCTTTCTTATCAACTCTCAGGATTGGGACGGGTGCTTCAGGAGAAATCCTCGAAACCGTCCCATAGAGGTATTCATCCAGCATGACATCTCCGAAAACAGCAACTTTTTGATCGGGAAATCTTTTTGTGATATCGAGAAGATGAGATTTTTTCATAGCAAGGACTTTTTAGTTCAATTCCTGTGCAACATCGTCCTATATAGCGTATCAGAAAAGTATCTTCCATTCAATTCAGAAAATTTGGAAAATTGACTGTCTTCTTTTGAGTGTGATAAGTTTATTTGCTAGCGATGCGAATACTGGTCATATCCAACTTTTATCCGCCTTATCACACAAGCGGCAATGAGCTGGGTTGCCAGGATATTGTCGAATCTTTGAAAGCTCGAGAGCACCAGATCAAAGTCCTTACCAGCACTTATGGTTTAGGCTACACACAAATCGAAGACCATATACACCGTATGTTGATGGGAAACTCTAAAGGTTCACTAGGTTGGACAGCCGTCTTTCTTAAAGAATGTGTCAATCAAACCGTATTTAAAAGAATGTGCAGAGATTTTCAGCCCGATGTCGTTTTCTTTTTTAATCTCACACACATTTCAGCATCCCTTGCTCTGTTGGCTCAGGAAATGGAGCTATCAACCTGCCATTATTTTGCAAATAACTGGTTCATCACAATGGAGAAAGACCACTGGCACCAGCTGTGGCCTAAGGAAAGAAAAAGGTACAGGATCCTCCGCCTCTTGACCCGCCATTACAAGCTTATCCCTCCCACACAGCCTCTCAATCCCACACAATCCATATTTGCCAACCGCTATCTGAAAAACATCGCCGTACAATTGGGAAAATCTTCGCCCGATGCACCTGTTGTTCCTTGGGGTATAGATACAAGCCATTTTCCTTATAAAGAGCAAAATGGTCAAAAATCATGTCGCTTGCTGTACGTCGGACAAATCAAGCCACACAAAGGTCTTGAGAATGTCATAAAGGCATTGGAACTCCTAAACCGGGAGTATGGTTACCATGACTTGTCTATGACAATTGCAGGAGATGAAAAATCTTCACCTCACTATGTCACACACCTTCGCAACCTGGCAAATACTCTTGGTGTGCGGAACTATGTCCATTTCAATGGCCTTACTTCCCGAGATGATATGACAGGTCTTTATCATTCCCATGACATCCTGGTATCCCCTTCTAGTTGTGAGGCATCATCGAACATTGCCTTGCTTGAAGCCATGTCCTCAGGGACAGCAGTAGTCAGTACAGTAACAGGCGGCAATCGTGACATCCTCGAAGCTGAAATCAATGCTTTGGTTTTTGCTAAGGAGAATCCCTGGTCATGTGCCGAGCAAATAAACCGCTTTCTCAAGGATCCTAAACGCATGAATTCCATTCGCACGAATGCGAGGAACACAGTTGAAAAGAATTTTCACATCGAACGATCAGCCCAGTCCATAGAGCGTATACTTGAAGAGGCTTTCAGACAAGGGAAAACGGCTCATCCATCTCAAATTTTTGGAAGACGCCCAGTCTCCATCGAGATCAAACGCGAAAAATCTTTAACTGATCTTGTCAGTCAGACAAAAATGTGGCTGAAATTTGGAAATGTTGCCGTCTTTGTTCGAAACTGGTCACGACCACAAGTCCTTTTTCACATATTGAGAAGAATCTTTGAGAAGACTACTCCTTTTCTACCGATCTTGTTTTTTCCCATTTTCTATGAAGGCTTCTTCGTATTGACCGGTCGGCGTCGTAAAATTTCCAAAAAGGATCCACGTCAAATTAAAAAAGTTTTAGTCATTCAACTCGCCGACATCGGAGATATTATATTAACCAGTCCTTTTCTTCGTGAGTTGCGTCGTTATTTGCCGCATGTATGGATCACCCTTATCGTTCAACCCAGAATGTTCAATTTGCTTGAAAAGTGTCCATATACCAATGAAGTGCTGACTTTTGATTGGAGAGCTGTAAAAAATTGGAATATTTCATTCAACGGCTGTATACAATGGTGGCTCCAATCTGTTGGTGTAGCCAAACGCTCCCTTTGGAAGCATCATCTCAACATGGCCATCTCAACCAGGTGGAACAATGATCCCTGCCAGGCAGCTTCGATCATTCTCATGTATATGAGCGGTGCATCTCTGCGTATAGGTTATAAAGATGCTCCTCAGGATCAGAAGCGCTATAGGTTGAAAGGTTTGAATCGTTTCCTTACACAGGGCCCGCTCAGAGGCTTTCCCCAACATGAAGTCGAACGCCAATTGGATATTTTACGATTTCTAGGAGCAAATCCCATCGACTCAGGATTAGAAGTGTGGACCACCCAAGAAGACGAATTTTTCGCACAGGATGTACTCAACAGATTTAATTTGGCAGATACGGATTTGCTTATTGCTTTTGCTCCTGGAGCAACCTGGTCCTTTCGGCGTTGGCCTTCAAGCCGTTTCATTGAATTGGGCAAATGGTTGCAGGAAAATTACGGGGCATCTATTCTGCTCATCGGAGGAAAAGGCGAGCAGAAACTTTCCCATCACATCGAACGTGGGATGCACAGCGGACAAACAGTGAATTTAGTCGGAAAAACAACATTACGAGAGATGGCGTCTGTCCTTAAGCACTGCAAACTATTTATTGGTAACGATTCTGGTCCCCTGCATGTGGCAACCGCTGCCGGCGTTCCTGTAGTAGGCCTTTTCGGGCCAGGCGAATACCAGCGCTTCAAGCCATGGGGTGCAAATCACGAAGCCATTTGTCTGGGGCTTTCCTGCAGTCCGTGTTCTCAAAATTGCCTATTCAATGAGCCCCGTTGTATAAAAGGGATCACAGTGGATCAAGTTAAAAGGGTCCTATCCAAAATGCTGGAATCTCTACTTCCCCTTTCTTGAAATAAAGACTAATTGATTATACAATCACTAAAAGGATGAAAAAGTTGTTCCAGTCTGTGAAAAAAAATTGCTTTGATAGCTCAGGAAACACATTAGAATTGGAAAAAACAATTGAAAAAGAGATAAAGCAGTTAAGAGAAGAAATAGATAAAAAGAGAAAGGAGATTCGCGACATTAAGCAATTGGTCAATAAGGAAATAGACCGGGACTTCTTCCCCCCTTTGGAGGAATTGTCTGAAAAGGAACTCGAACCATATTTTGATAAATATCTCTCTTTATTGGAAGCGTCTCTCGATCCTCATCCTGATGAGAAGTCCCTCATTTCTCATAGAAAAATATTGGGCAAGCCAATCATTCTGGTAAAGCGAATCCTTTTAAGGATGACAGGTGTATACACATACACCTCTTTATTTTTAGAAAAACAAAAAAACTTCAATCAACAGTCCTTTGCTTTATATCGGGCTTTGCTTGGTCGCCTCAGAAAGAACACAGAAAAAATCAAACACATAGAGGAGAGAATTATCGACTGTGAAGTCAACCTGATGACTCTTTCTAAAAAACTCAAGGATTTATCAAATCATCAGTTTACTGCCAAAGATGAGTAGGGGGACATCTGTCTAAACATAATGCCCTGTGAAAAAACAGCAGCCAATAGCCAACGAGAGATCATAAACATCCTGAAATGTGCTTAAGAAACAATGAAAGATTTCTGAATATCATTAAAAATCTAAAGCAAAATCCCGATACAGCTATTCCAGCCTTATCCAGAGAGATAGAAAGAATTTCCTCTGACCAGGGATTTCAGGCGGCCTACAACTGTCTTTTACAAGCCGAGGTCATTCTCAGCATCAGAAAACCCACGCTAGCCATCTATGACCATGCCTTTCACTTTATCGGAGGAGCCCAAAAATATGGGTTGTCAATGATTTCAGTGCTCCAGGATCAATTCGACATCACTATCATTACTAACAAAGAAGTGAAACATCGGGATTTCATGAATTGGTACAATCTTGATTTATCAAAATGTCACATCATAGTGATCAAACTCCCCTATTTTGAAGAAAAAAATGTTATCCATCTTGATCCTGCATGCGTTTCCAAAAAAGAAGAGAATCCTTTTCATCCCATAAGTAGAGAGAGCGGAAATTATGATATCTTTGTCAATAACAGCATGAATGAAATGGTTTATCCCTTATCGAATATATCCGTACTTGTCTGTCACTTTCCTGAAAGAAGACCTAGAACTTATTTTTACGCTGATCAATACACATATGTCGTCTGTAACAGCCAGTACACGACAGAATGGATCGAGAAAAAATGGAAATTCTCTCCGCACCAGCATATTTACCCACCAGTCGACATGGAAGCAGGAGAAGAGAAAATCCTGAAGAAGAAAAATATTCTGTCGGTCGCTCGGTTTGAAGTCGAAGGAACAAAAAGACAGCTGGAAATGATAGAAATCTTTCTGCAGCTAAAACATGAATTTCCGCAGATCATGAAAGACTGGACATTCATTCTTGCCGGGGGCAGCAATCCAGACAATCCCTATCTTTTAAAGTTGAGAAATATCATCGATGAGAATTCCAGTGTGAGCATTGAATTGAAAGTCAACTGTCCAATAACGGAGCTAAAATCCTTGTACAGGGAATCGACACTCTTCTGGCACCTGTGCGGATTGACACATGAGGATCCAGCTGAAATCGAACATTTTGGCATGACCATTGTCGAAGCCATGCAAAACAAGATGGTTCCGATCGTTTATGATGGAGGCGGTCCGAGAGAAATTATCGATAGTGGAGTGAATGGTTTTAGAGTCAAGTCCAAAGCTGAAGTAATGGATTATACCCTTCAATTACTCCAAGATGAAAAACTTATCCAGAGACTGAGTGAAAACGCCCAAACAAAATCTCAAACTTTCTCCAGACAGAAATTCGAGGAGAGGATGAGGACGTTTTTTGGGAAACTCCTCAATATCTACAATCCCACTCGTTAAAGTTAATCCTTGAATGCACCGAGTGGTCTGTCTCCACTCATGTAAAAAATTTCTCAATCACATGGTGGATAAGGCCAGAATCTCGAGGAGAGGAATTCATGGCCTCCTGGAAAAGTTTTAAAGGTTCGTGCTTGCTTTTGACTCGTTTTCTCAGGTACTTCTGTGCCTCATATGTATTCATCTCGGGATGAATTTGAAGTCCCCAAATGGGTGTGTTTCTCAACCGGAAGGCTTGAATCAGACAGTGTTTGGAAGAGGCAAAGACGAGGAACTCCTCTGGTAAATCGACAACTTCGTCTAAGTGGGAGGAGAAACAGTACGCGCGCCGTTTTCTTCCGAGAAAATCATCTGATCCAGTGATCTCGACCGCGATCCACCCAATCTCAGGATGAGCACACTCTCTAACATGTCGAGCGCCGGCCAGAGCCACAGCCAGAAGCTGATGTCCATAGCAGCTCCCAAGCAAAGATATTCCCCTTTCCGCAGCCTCCTTAATGACCTGAATTTCATCCTCAACCCATTCCTCCCTATTCAGAATAGAAGCCTCCGAACCTGTTAAAATGATGTGTGTAAAATCCTTGATATCAGGAAAATTATTCTCAGTAGCCCTGAAAACGTCGAAATCTCTATCAAGACAGATTTTCCAATGCCGGATCGGGTTATAAATTGAAGGGTCTAGAGAGTTATCGATGATCGCAAGTCTGGTATTCTTCCTTCTCATCCTGTCAATTATATTCATTCGTGCTAAAAACTCAAATCCTCCTCCTCCTCCTTTCTTTATCGAAAGCATTTCTTTTTCCATGATAATCAATTTATCAATGAAAGAGTTTTTGGAAATTCCTGAAGCGACCATTGAAGATTTAGCCTTTCCGAACCGCCATTCGAAGGAACCCGACAAAGTCGGGCGGCGAGGATGTATTGATCACGCCATCAAAAAGGATGGGGGGATTTTGTTGTTTAAACAGAGGGCATTATCTCAGATAGTAAAAAGTTAACACGCGCAGTTCCGCAGCCGCTGAGAAGGGCGGAGAGGGAATGGTGTTAAAAATCTGAAGGAAGCAAAGGAATTTCCAAAAACAAGATATCTTCACGAAAAAAGAGATGCTTTCGTTTTATAATTTTCCTTTGGTTTTCAAAAGTTGATTTTGGTATAATGCGTTTTCATAAGGAGGCTCAAAGTGTACGAAGTAAAGTTAGAAAATGAACTCCATGTGATCACGCCGAACGAACCGGGAATCTTGGGACGAGTTCTTGGGACCTTAGCCAATGCTGGAGTGAATCTCAGAGCTCTCAATGCCTATTCTGAAGGGGACAAAGGAGTCTTCCTCCTGCTAACATCGGATAATAATAAGGCCCAGAAATGCCTCAGAATTTTGGGGTATGATGTAAAGTCCAGTCAAGTTGTCACTGTTCTCATAGAGGATCGTATAGGTGCCGGAGCAGAGATCGGCGCTCTCCTGGGAAATGCGGTTATCGATGTCGAATACTGCTATGGATCATCGGATGGGATGGGAAAAGCTTTTTTGGTTTTTAAAACCAGCAATAATAAAAAGGCAGTGGAGACCCTCAGATAACAGATCCTTTCGGATCCGTGGGGAAGAAATCCCCGAGAGTGGGATTGATTTCCTTCGGAGCTTTGGAAGACAAGGTTCCCCTTATCCTCTCCCCTCTTGTCTTGTCCGCAGGTGTTACTCTGACTCTGTATAAAAACTATGTTAATCCTGAAGCTCATGGTGGAGGTCTCCTCAGAGCGGTTCATTCTGTTCTTCAAAAAAAAGAATTAACCGGTATCGTCTTCGATCTAAGAGTAAGCAACTGGCCTGACGTCCATTCCTTGATAAGAGCAAGAAATCTAAGTCGGTCTCTCCAGAATATCTGCGATAACCTTAAGATCAATTCTTCAGTTTTCGTGACCAATGCTCATCAGCCCTTGGGAAATGCTGTAGGAACTCCCCTTGAACTTCTCGAGGCCGCTGAAGTCCTCAAAGGGAACGGGCCTTTTGACCTCACTAAATTCGTTTTAGAAGTCGGAACGGACCTTCTCCTTCTCACGAAAAAGTTCAAACAGAAGTCAAAATCTAAGAAGTTTCTGAAGGACAACATTTTGGAGGGAAAATCAGTGGTCATACCGAAATATCTTAGTGAGGATTTTCCACGCACCATTTCCGTAAGAGAAAAAATGAGAATCTCATCTCGTCAAAAAGGCTATGTCCGTCATATCTCGATGAAAATACTTTTTAGAATAAAGTCAGAACTGGTCTCCTCCCTCTCTGGAAACGGCTTCACTCTACTCAGAAAAATCGGAGATAGGGTAGAAAAGGAGGATCATCTGGTCGAGGTCTTCCCTAGTAAAGGCCAACACATGCACCCGCTAGAATTGGACATCCTGGAAGCGTTTTTTATCTCTCCCAATCCTCCGGATTTTCAGCCTCTTATTTTAGAGAGGTCAGAGATAAGAATGCAGTCTTGAATGGAAATTATGAATGCATTTGGATTTTGAACTTTATAGGCTTGTATGATAGACTGCCTAATGCTTTAAAAAAGGGAAAGGATATTCAAAATGGCAGAATTTCTACCCTATGTTCCGGACAAGACAACTATCAAAGACTTCACCCTAAAGGCCATCATCGCTGGTGCCATCTTTGGTGTGATTTTTGGCTCAGCAAATGCTTATTTAGGCCTCAGAGTTGGACTCACTATTTCGACAGCTATCCCCCTTGCCGTCATAGCCGTTGCTGTATTCCGAGCCTTAAAACCCATCCTTGGGAAAAGCTCGATCCTAGACAGCAATCTCGCCCAGACCACTGGCTCTGCTAGCTCCTCTCTCGCATCCGGCCTCATATTCACCATCCCTGCCCTTTTTCTCTGGGGATTCAATCCTGGGATATTCAAAATGGGCTTATTAGCCCTTCTCGGAGGAGTCCTGGGTGTACTTTTTATGATTCCGTTGAGGAGAGCCTTGATTGTTAAGGAACATGGAATCCTCCCCTACCCAGAAGGTACGGCTGCTGCTCAAGTCCTTATCTCCGCAGAAGAAGGTGGAGCCAAAGCTAAAAACATATTCATTGGTTTAGGAATAGGGGCGGTCTATACAACCCTTGTGAGGTTTTTGCATCTTTGGCCGGAGAAAATTTATCTTACCCTTCCGATACTCAAAAAGGCAAAACTGGGTGGAGAACCCATGCCCGCACTTTTGGGGGTGGGGTACATACTAGGCCCTCGAATCGCAGGTATCATGGTCGCTGGAGGGCTCCTTTCCTGGATTGGAGTCATACCTTTGATAGCCTACTTTGGAGAGAACCTCAATCTCCCCTTGTTCCCAGAAAAAACATTACCCATCGCCCAGATGACCGCAGAGCAGATCTGGGACAAGTACATCAGGGTTGTTGGAGCCGGAGCTGTGGCAGTGGCAGGCATCATCACAGTCATCAAATCCATACCGACGATGTACAATTCTCTGAGTATGGGCATCAAAGACATCAGTCTAAAAAAAAGAAAGGCTGCGGCTCAAAGAGAAAGAACTCAAACCGACTTGCCGATAACTGTACTTGGCATCGGTGTTCTCCTAGTCATAATCGTTCTCATCCTTTCTCCACAAATCATCGGGATGGACACTTCGATCATGGTAAGAGCGATAGCAGCCATTTGTATCGCATTCTTCGCCTTTTGCTTTGTGACGGTATCTTCCCGAATCGTCGGCATGGTCGGTGTGACCTCTAACCCAACCTCTGGAATGACTATCGTGACGCTACTCGGCACCAGCCTTCTTTTCTACGCTTTGGGATGGACAGATGCGATCGGGCAAGCCACAGCCCTCACTATTGGAACAGTTGTTGCAGTGGGAGCATCTATTGCTGGAGATATTTCCCAGGACCTTAAAGCAGGTTACATCATCGGAGCCACACCCAAAAGGCAGCAGACTTCTGAATTGATTGGTGTCATGACATCAGCCTTTGCCATAGCCGCCGCTGTTTGGCTTCTGGGGGAATCCTTTACTTTCGGATCTGAAGCTTTGCCAGCTCCTCAAGCCGTATTGATGAAAACGGTGATCGAAGGAGTCCTTGGAGGAGACCTTCCATGGGGTCTTGTAATGATCGGCGGAGCGATTGCCATCATGGCCGAACTACTCAGGATTCCCTCTCTTCCCTTTGCCGTAGGAATTTACTTGCCTCTTTCGACTATGACTCCGATATTTGTAGGCGGAGCTGTCCGGCAGTATGTTGAGAAAAGAGCCGGACGTGATGAAGAACTTAAGACTAAAAAAAGTGAGAAAGGAGTCCTTCTTGGTTCAGGGTTTATTGCTGGAGAAGGGATTGCCATGGTGGGTGTGGCGATTTATGCATACATCAAAAAAGCTAAGCCTCCTGGCTTAGGTCTTGTCTGGCCCGGCAACCTCGGAGATTTCATTGCATTGGCTGCATTTCTGGTTATGGTTGCCTTTATCATCTTCGTGACAAGAAAAGAAAAGAAATGAACACCCTTATAATTGCCTTCGTCCTTTTTCTTTGGCTTTTCCTTGGGTATAAAGTTTACGGAAGCTTTATTGAAAAGAAAGTCTTAAAAATCGATAATACCCGCCTGACTCCAGCCCAAGAGCTGAACGATGGGATAGACTATTCCCCCGCAAAAAAACCTTTGCTCTTTGGTCATCATTTCTCATCCATCGCTGGAGCCGGCCCTATACTGGGACCCTTGTTGGGGGTTCTCTATTTCGGTTGGCTGGGAGCTCTACTCTGGGTGGCTATAGGCAGTGTCTTCCTGGGAGCTGTCCATGATTACACATCCCTTATGATCTCAGTCCAGAACAAGGGAACCTCTTTGGGAGACCTCTCTGAAAAAACCTTGGGAAAGCGAACAAAAATCATCTTCTCTGTATTCCTTTGGCTCGCTTTAGCCCTAGTCATCGCTGTTTTCGCTGTCGTCGCCTCCAAAACTCTGGTTTCCCAGCCAAAGATCGTTATTCCTACATTTGGACTGGTCTTCCTGGCCATGATTTTTGGATGGTTGATATACAGGAAGGGGATGAACATTATTGCCGCTACACTGATTGCCGTATTTATCCTCTTTCTTTTGATTTATTTGGGAGACCTCTTGCCTGTGGAACTTCCTGCCAAAATACTGGGCCTGTCCATTCAGAATTTTTGGTTTTTTGTCTTAATCATTTACAGTCTATTTGCCTCTTCCCTTCCCGTTTGGTTTCTTCTCCAACCCAGGGATTACATCAGCACCTGGATTCTTTTCTTTGGACTGGGATTGGGCTATCTCGGGCTGATTGGTTTTCAGCCATCCATCAATGCTCCGGCCTTCGTTTCCTTCACGAGTAAAGGAGGTCCGCTTTGGCCGATGCTATTTGTTATCATTGCCTGCGGAGCTATATCTGGCTTTCATTCGATTGTGGCAGGCGGAACGACATCCAAGCAGCTATCTGATGAAGCATCGGGAAAACTGATCGGCTATGGCGGGATGATCACTGAAGCCGCCTTGGCTGGATTGGTCATATTCATAGCGGCCGCAGCGTTGATTTGGGACCCTTCTGGCACAGAAAGCCGATTCGGTTTCCAGTATTTGATGAACTCTGGCGATCCGATAAATGCCTTTGCAACAGGATACGGGCGTATAGTTTCTTCTCTTCCAGTGATTACTCTCATCTACGGCACCTTTTTCGGGATGGTTATGCTGAATGCCTTTGTGCTCACCACCCTTGATACCGGAACAAGGCTCGGACGATTCATATTCTCGGAACTCTTGGGTAAAAAAGGATCCGTATTCCAAAACAGATGGATCGCCTCTGCGGTTATACTTGTTTTTGCCTCCTTATTGGGCGCAACAGAAGGATACAAAGCCATATGGCCGGTCTTCGGAGCCTCGAATCAACTCGTGGCTGCCTTGGCGCTAATCGTCATTTCCTCTTATCTTGTGGCTGTCCAAAGACCCATAAAGCCCACCCTCTATCCGGCCTACTTCATGCTCTTGACCACTCTCGCAGCCCTCAGTTATCAGGGAATAAAATTCTTTAAAGAGGGAAGTTTTTTTCTAGCCGGTATCAGCGTTTTGCTTATAGCGTTAGCCTTGGTGATTGTTTATGAAGCCAGGAATATGCTTTTCAATCTCAAAAAGCTCCAGGCCATAAATACAAAGGAAAACTAAATCGTGGTGACTTTAAAAACGACTCCTTTAGGATCAGGACAACAGAGAGTCTCAGTCTCTGCGATCCAGTCATCATGAGGAAGCTCATCTTCTCTCTGTTTTGCAGTCAGGAAAGGAAAAAGGCTATTCAGAGCATACAGGCACACTTTTTTGCCATCGGGGATTTCGATAGTCCCCTCACCTCTTATATGAAAAATATCCCCGACCTTGTGCCTGGCCCCACACCGCTCTTTAATCTCCACCACCTCAACCGTTAATTCCTTCATTTTTCCTCCTCGTTTCACTTCTTCAATATACCTGTCAGAATAAAAAAAATCAATGAATTTGCGTTGACAACGTTAAGGATTTGTCATACAATGAATGTCCGACCAACAGAGATTACAAGGAGGAAGGAATGGCTAGAAAAGCTGAGCCCAATGTGGTTCCTCTATGCGATGTCTTATTGGTTCTCATTATAATTTTCATGGTTCTAACGCCCTCCATGCAAAAAGGATTTGATATCAAACTCCCTGAGACCACACAAGATGCAAGCTCGACACCTGGAAGCCTTATTGTCCTGACTCTGTATTCAGGCGATAGAGTGGATATCAATAAGGCCCAGTGGACATTGAGTGAAGTTGGAGACGAACTCAGACGAGTGTATGCCACTCGTCAGGATAAGACAGCATTCATCAGAGCCGATGCCAAGCTTCCCTATCGCAAAATTATCGAACTCCTCGATATAGCCAAAGGAGCTGGTGTGGAAGTCTTAGGAATAATTCCTGAGTATTTCACCGAAGAAGAAGAATAAAGTCCTCTCCCCTATCAAATATTCAAAAAAGCCCTATCCCCATCTAATATCTCAAAGAATCAACCGAAAAGTATCTTTTTATGATCAAACTCTGCGATATTGTTCGCCTTTTTGTTCACCATTATTTTTTTATGGGGCCGATGACCTCACGTGATATAACAAGCCTCTGGATCTCGTTTGTTCCCTCATAGATCTGAAGGAGCTTGGCGTCCCGCATCAACTTTTCCATAGGATAGTCTTTCATATATCCATAACCGCCAAAAATCTGGAGGGCTTCGGTCGTCACTTTCATGGCCACGTCGGATCCAAACATCTTGGCCATGGCCGATTCTTTTCCGCAGGACATTCCTTGGTCCATCATCCAGGCCGCACGCCAGACAAGCTGACGGGCTGCATCTATTTCTGTTGCCATCTGGGCAATCTTGAAAGCTGTGTTCTGGAAGAGAGCAATGGGCCTCCCAAATTGGATCCTTGTCTTGGCATACTCGATTGCGTATTCCAACGCCGCTCTGGCAACTCCCACACCTGCGGCACCAACAGGAGCTCGCGTGTGATCCAATGTCTTCATCGCAATGACAAATCCAAGACCTTCCTTAGCCAGTAAATTCTCTGCAGGGATCCTGACATCTTCGAAATAGATCTCAACCGTGTTGGAGGCACGGTGTCCCATCTTATCCTCTTCCTTCCCTATGGTGATTCCAGGAGTCTCACGCGGAACAATGAAGGCGCTCATACCCCGGGCTCCTTTTTCCGGTTCGGTTAACGCAAAAACCACATACAAGCTGGCAATGCCGCCGTTGGAAATAAAGCATTTGGACCCATTGATGACGTATTCATCGCCGTGTTTTTCAGCCTTGGTTTTCAATGTTCCTGCATCAGATCCTGCCTCCCTTTCAGTCAGACAGAATGATGCAAAGGACATCTTTTCTGTTTGAGGAGTCAGATGCTTCCGTTTTTGTTCGTCTGTCCCGTAAAAAATAATGGGCGTGTAGGCCAAGGCATTGACCATCATGGTGGTATACATCCCTGCACATCCGGCTGCCAGCTCTTCGCTTATGATGACTGTATCAACATTAGATAGGTTTCCACCACCGTATTCTTTGGGAACAAGGCAGGTGAGAAATCCTACTTCAAAGGCTTTTTTCATCACATCTTCAGGAAATTCATCCCCTTTATCATATTTGGCTGCGTTGGGCTCCATCTCCTTTTTAGCAAATTCTCTGCTCATCTCTTGAAGGGCTTTCTGCTCCTCCGTTAAACTGAAATCAATCACTCTTTCCTCCTTCCAAGGGATTTACACATAAAATAACACACGATCATTTTAAAATGTCTTATACTGAAATCTATTCTTCCTGTCAATCTTGGAACAAAATCTTCTCTCGCGCCATCAGATAAACAGGATTTTCAATTTGGAAGATTGTCTGGACAATCTGTTGCGGTCTAAAGCCTTTTTTAAAACCAGGTTTTAAATAAAGGAAAAGCGTTGCTCTTTCCGGAACTACTTTGGCTCTTTCCAATGAATTCCCCTCTGTCTCCTTTATAAAATTATCGACAAGTCTTTGCACAGCGTCATAGTAGCCCTTTTCATGATTTTTCCACGGGGAAAGGCGTTCAACCGCCTCTTTCACCTTTTTGCTGCTCAAATCGAGAGAATAAACCAAGGCTTTGACCTGCTTGCTCAGAGATGCCTGAGACTCATCCACTATCATCAACCCGGTGAACCTAATCCCTACAGGAAGGAAATCATTGATATGGGATACAAATTCATCCTCTGAGAAAATAAAAGAAGTTTTGAACTCGACCCACTCTGCCTTGCCCTCCATTCCTAATGGAAGAGCAGGAGGATAGACCATTTGCATCTTGGGATGAAAGCCCTGCGAGTAAGAAACCGATATTCCAGCTCTTCTAAAACCCTGATGTATGATAGTATTCAAATCATTATGAGAGAGAAAGCGTGCGGTGTCTTTCTTCACAAAAGAGGCCCTATACTTGTGAGTTTTCTTGGTCCTCTTTTCAAGACCGGTGATACTTCCCTTCGGAGACGGCACCTGATCGTCAAATTTATCTTGATAGAATTTAGACAAGCTGCATCCCTGACAATCTGCACATATTCTCTCCAAACAGGACGGGCTCGCTTGGCCCTTTAGAGCTAAGTCTAGCTCTTCAAGCCAATGTGATTTCTTAAGCCCTGTATCAATATGATCCCAAGGAAGTTCACTCTCTGTATCCAGAGCAGAAAGATACATTCTGTAGTCAATATTTTCGGCTTCAAAAGCCTTTTCCCACGTCTGAAACTGAAAAAAATCGTTCCAACTATCAAACCTTGCTCCAAGTTTCCAGGCCTGGAGTAAAACTCCATTCAATTTCCTATCTCCTCTGGAAAAAATCCCCTCAAGAACCGCATTTTTTAGAGAAATTCTCTTCAATCTCACACAAGGATATTTTTTCAAACCCGATAACACATACCTGTACTTAGCTTTCAGAATGTCTTCTTCCTCCATCGGGAGCCACTGGAAGGGAGTGTGTGGTTTAGGGATAAAAGGTGAAATGCTAAGATTGATCCGAGGGGCTTTTTTTAGGATTCTCCTCCCTCTGCCGATCATTTCCTTCACCATGTCTGTAATTCCCGCGAGATCGTCCTTTCTTTCTGTTGGAAGCCCTATCATAAAATAGAGCTTAAGCAACTCCCATCCTTCAGAAAAGGCATTATCGGTTGCATCCCATATCTCATTATCTTTGAGGCTTTTATTGATGACAGAGCGTAACCTCTCTGTCCCTGCTTCTGGAACAAGAGTGAATCCGGTCTTTCGCACCCTCACAATATTTTTCACTACTCCTGACGTCAATCCTTTTGGCCTGATGGAAGAAAGGGAAAGAGAAACCTTCTGCTCTTCCAACACCTTCATCAATGAAGCAACGACTCCTTCCAGATAAGGGTAATCACTTATAGAAAGTGCGGTCAATGACGCATCTTCGTATCCGGTGGAGTGAAGGCTATTCATGATTCCTGTGATCACAGAGGAGGGGCTTTTCACACGAGGGGGAAAGTAGAGGCTTGTGGCCTGACAAAATCGGCATTTCTGTGGACATCCTCTGGCCACTTCAACGGCCACTCTGTCAAAGATGACCTTAATATGCGGCACCACGATATCCTCAGGGAAGGGGGCCTCGTGGAAAGGATAGAGAGTTCTCTTTTTAATCTTTGAAGGCATGGAATCTGTGGGTTTGACTGCCAAAAGAAAAGAATTTTTAGGTTGATAGGGAACATAAAACGATGGGACATAAACGCCCTCAATCTTTGCCAGTTCTTTAAGTAGAGTGCTTCTGTCTTTCAGCTCCTTTTTCAGAGCTAAATATTTTTCAACGATTTCTAAAGAGGCTTCCTCTCCGTCTCCTATCAAGAAAAGATCGAAAACCTCAGCCACGGGTTCAGGATTGAATGCAGCTGGCCCGCCGGCTACAACCAATGTGCAATCCAGATCTCTTTCTTTGGCAAGCAGAGGGATTCGTCCTAAATCAAGCATGTTCAAGACATTGGAATAGTTAAGTTCATGAAGGAGAGAAAAGCCAATGATGTCAAAACGATCGAGAGGTATTCTGTTTTCGAGTGAGAAAAGGGGAATGCCTCTAGTCCTCAGCTCTCTTTCAAGATCGTCCCAAGGTGCGAAAACGCGCTCAGCCAGAATAGAGGGTTGGGCATTGAGGATATGATAGAGAATTTTCTGCCCAAGATAGGACATCCCTACCTCATAGAGGTCGGGAAAGGCAAGACCCACCTTCACCATCACACGGCTTGGATCTTTTTTTATGGCATTCCACTCGCCTCCCAAATATCGCCCAGGCTTCTCGACATTCTGCAGGATTTCTTCTAATTCCATTTTGCCTATCATTTAAAACTCAAAAATCTCTCACACGTTCACAAATCTTCGCATCTTGATATTCAAGACCAGAGAGACCGCTATATAATTTGTAAGGAGAGAAGAACCACCATAGCTGATCAAGGGCAGCGGCACTCCTGCGATCGGAAAAAGCCCTATAGTCATTAAAACATTGATGCAAAACTGAAAGGTGATCGTCACGGCAACCATGAAGATGATATAGACACCTGCTCTGTCCCTCGACTTAGTCACTGATTGAAAAAGACGAGCCAGGAATAGAAAGTAAAACAAAAGCGCAGTGATCACACCTATAAACCCAAATTCTTCTCCGATTACAGAGAAAATGAAATCTGTGTGTCGGGCTGGAAGAAACCTTAGCTGACTTTGGGTTCCTCTTTTGTAGCCCTTTCCCAAAAAGCCGCCTGATCCGATGGCAATCTTCGACTGAATCGTGTGGTAGCCTGCTCCCAATGGATCCTTCTCTGGAGAAACAAGAGTTGTTATTCTCTCCTTCTGATACTCCTGCAAAAAAAGATTCCAACCAACGATTCCGGCCAGGAGGGCCAGAATGAGGAAGATAATGATTGTCTTTTTTCCCAATCCAGCTAAAAAAAAGGCTGCCAGCAAAATAGGAACATAGGTCAAGGCCGTTCCTAGGTCTGGCTGTAGTGCAATCAGAAGAACTGGTATAAAAACGATAACGCTGCTTAGATAGCCTTGGCCAATGGAAAGATAATCTCTTTTGTAATCAGAAAAAATGTAAGCTATGACCAATATCACCGTAATCTTCGCGATCTCAGAGGGTTGAATCTGGAAAAAAGGTAGAACGATCCAACTCTTGGCACCAGCCGTCAGCCTGCCGAAGAGCAAGATGCCTGCAAGAATGAAGACGATGATGATATAAAAATAGAGAGAATACGCAACAAAAAATCTATAATCCACCGAAAGAAAAAGAAGAAGAGCGACAAGACTCACTAGAATCCAAAAAAATTGTTTCAGTGCATAATTTCCGGGTATATAATCTGAGCTACTGTGGATGAAGGCTACACCAATCATAGAGTTGAGGACTAAAAGTCCGATAAGAACCCAGTCTATGTTCCTCAGTTGATTCCTATCTATCATTGTCCTTTCTATAGAGTTCGAACAATTCTCGTGCCAGAGGCGCGGCCGTTGCCCCTCCCATACCTCCGTATTCCACGAGAATGGTCACAACGATCTCAGTATCTTCTCTAGGGGCAAACCCTGTAAACCAAGAATGCGTTTTGACGATTTTGCTCTTTTTACCAAGCTTCTCTGCCGTAGCCGTGCTTATAGTTTGGGTGGAACCTGTCTTTCCACAAACATTAAAGCCATCCACTCTGGCTGCTCGACCTGTCCCACCATCATTTACGGATTTCCACATTCCTCTTATGACTTTTTCAAACGAGGTTTCTCGGATGTCAACGACTCCTTCTTTTCTTTCAGCTGAAGTCTTTTCGTGAACCAGATGAGGCCTAACCTTCTTTCCCCGATTCGCTATAAGAGCGGTGTACACAGTCACTTGAAGAGGGGTGACTGTTATAGGACCTTGTCCGATGGAAACAGATATCGTTTCCCCCGGATACCAAGGCTCTTGCCTGACTCTCTTCTTCCAATCAGGATCAGGCACAAGTCCCACCTTTTCCCCTGGCAGATCGACTCCTGTCTTCGCCCCAAATCCGAGTTCCCTGGCATAGTGCGCGATCTCCTCGATACCCATCATTTTCCCTAATTGATAGAAATATATGTTGCACGAGTTTCTTATCCCTTCATAGAGATTCATCGAACCATGACCTCCCTTGAACCAACACGCAAAGGGATGTCCATATATACGGGTAGAACCGCTGCAGTAATAGGTCTTCCATTCGTTAACCACATTGGATTCGAGAGCTCCGAGAGCCAGGGTGAGTTTAAAAATGGATCCTGGCGCATACAGACCTCTGATGGCTCGATTCTCCAGAGGAAACTCAGAACTTTGGAGAAGGGTTAGCCATTCTTCGGGAGTGAAGCGATTGATGAATTTGTTGGGATCAAAGGTGGGAAAACTAGCAAGGGCTAGGATTTCTCCTGTATCCGGTCGTAAAACAATGACTGCTCCCTCTCTGTCTTTGAGAAGCTCTTCTGCTCTTTTCTGGAGTTTAAAATCCAAAGTGAGCGTTATATCCTGGCCTGGAACAGGATTCACCTTAGACATTTCATCTATTCTTCTTCCCACACTATCAACGATCTCAAGAATCCGGCCTCCTTTCCCAGCCAGTCTTATCTCGTATTCCCTTTCAATCCCGGTCTTGCCGACCAAATCTCCTTGACGTCTCTCCTTGTATAAGTCTTCCATCTCCTCTCTGGAAATCTCCTGCAGATATCCAATGACATGAGCAGCTAAAGATTTGTAGGGATAAGATCTCTTTGGCTCAGACTGAATGATCAACTCAGGAAATTCCATCTTGTGTGCTTCTATCCGAGAAACTTCATCCAGTGCCAAGTTATCTTTTATAACGATGGGCTGAAAGAGGGGCAAATCTTTATACTTGTTGATCCTCTCTTTTAAAACGGCTTGTTCAATCTCTAAAAGCTGTGAAATGTTTTGGCATGATTCCTCAAAATCCTGGCAATTTTCTCTAATTATGGACGCTTTAAACGAAGCGATGTTCGTTGCTAGGATTTCTCCATGTCTGTCCATTATCAAGCCCCTCTGTGGAGGCAACACAATTTCTCTTATTCGATTCGCTTCAGACTGTTTCCAATACTTATTGTGATCAAGAACCTGTATTTTCCAAAAGCAAAACAGAAGCAAGATGAAAACGACTTCAACAACGATGAGTGTTATCCGTGCCTTGTTTAGGAGTGGAGAAAGATCTTCATAGATTCTTTTCTCTTTCATCGTTTCTTCTAAGAGGAGGATTTTTTCTTCTTTCGAATGAAATAAAGACCCGCTGATCCCAAAAGTGCTGTGAGCAACGGTTGGAAAAAGAGCAAGCCCCCGCCTGTACTCACCCTCTCTGAAAAGATAAAGGTGAAAAGGCTTGCCCAAATAAACAATTCCATACTGATAAGAACGAAGATAAAAAGGAAACTGCGTTTGAGGGGTGTCACATTAACCTTCCCAGCGAAGTATCCTGCTAAAAAACCCATGAGTGTTTTGGAGACTCCTGCCACCCCAAACACGCCTAAAGAAAAGGAATCCTGGATAAGCCCACAGAATGTTCCCAAGCATGCTCCGCATATTTCTCCCCTTTCAGACGCAAAATAGATCACGACCAAACTGAAGAGATTGATGAGGTGAAGAAGAGACAATGAAATCTTGGATAAAACAGTATAAAGAAGAAATGCCGCCACGACCGAAAGAGCCATCCAAAAGAAATCTTTCATCGGATACTCCTAAAAAACCTCTTTAGAATCCACAGTTATTATCGCCAGCAGATCTAACTCTTGAATTTTAAAACTGGGCTCAACCTTGATGATCTTAAAAAGCCCTTCTACTCCGACCACAGAAAGGATGCGGCCAACCACGATTCCCGGAAAATATATTCCATCAAATCCTGCAGTGATGAGTCGATCACCTTCGACAATCGCAGTATCTGTGGAAATAATAAATTCTAGTTTACACCTCCCATTTCCTTCCCCGATTAACACACCCGGCACATCTTTTGCTTCAGGGATGACAGAGACTCCGCTTTCGGTGTCCGTAATCATCTGGACTCTTGCTTCCCTAAAGGATATGGGGTTAATAATGCGCCCCACAAGATGACCATGTTTATCAAGCACAACCATGTTTTTTTTCACTCCATCTAGAGATCCTTTGTTTATATTCAGAGATTTCCACACATTGCTGGCATCTATACCTATGACTCGTGCAGGTAAAATATTCTTTTGAAGATCTAAAGAGAGACCAGAGATTTCCTTCTCAGTCCTGTATACTTTGAGCATCTCTCTTAGAAGATTGTTTTCCTGTTTGAGAAAAAACATCTCTTCTCTCAGCCTCTCGTTATCTTTGTGAACTCGGTGAAGTCCAATATAGCTTTTCCAAAAATTGCCTAATCCCCGGAAAAAAGAGACAACCCCATGCTGGAGAGGCGAAAAGACAGTAAAAACAACTTTTTCGAAATAATTCTCCTCTTCCCCCAAAGGGACTTGAACTGAGATCAAGATTAATTGGAGGAAGATCAATGAAAGGAGGATTATGAGATTCTTTCTTTTTTTCCAGGAATATGGCATAAGACTATCAACCTTAATTATCCAGGTTCATAAACACCAGGGAGAAATTCACTGCGTATTTTAAAAGAAATCGTCAAAAAGAGTCAATTATACAGATAGGGCAGGCGGACAAACATGGAGGTAACATTTCGAATGAAAGACATCAAAATTAAATCAAAGAAATTTTTCTTAAAAGATCAAAATCATCCAGCATTTTCCCTGCGCCCAACACAACGGTTGTTAAAGGGTCTTCTGTGACAAAGACTGGGAGTTGAGTCTCCTCACGAATCCTCTTATCTATGTTTTTGAGGAGAGCTCCTCCTCCAGTTAGAACAATCCCGCGATCTATGATATCTGCCGAAAGTTCAGGAGGGGTTTTTTCGAGAGCTATCCGGACAGCATTGACTATGGCTGCAACCACATCCTCAAGGGCTTCTCTTATCTCTTGATCATCGACAACAATTGTTTTTGGGATTCCTTCCCTCAGGTCTCTTCCTTTGATTTCCAAAGTCATCGGCTCATCCAGAGGATACGCGGAACCGATCTGCATTTTAACCTGTTCGGCGGTCCTTTCGCCTATCAATAAATTGTACTTTTTCTTGATGTACTGGATGATGCTTTCATCCATTTCATTGCCGGCAATGCGGATAGCATGGTTAAAGACGATACCGTTGAGAGAAATGACGGCAATATCAGTGGTTCCCCCTCCGATATCTACGATCATATTCCCTGTGGGTTCCGATATCGGGAGTTCTGCACCCACAGATGCAGACATGGGCTGTTCCACAAGGTAGACTTCAGATGCTTTAGCTCTCATAGCGACATCCTTGACAGCCCGTCTCTCAACCTGTGTGATTCCTGTAGGGATCCCGATAACGATACGGGGCCTGAGGAGAAAACCTCTATTGTTCGTGGCTTTCTTTATGAAAAAATCAATCATCTTTTCTGCAACCTCGAAATCTGCAATGACACCATCCCGCATGGGCTTAATTGTCAGAACACTGGCCGGGGTTTTCCCGAGCATATCTTTTGCCCGCTTTCCCACAGCTTCCACTCTTCCACTCTGTTTGTTTATGACGACGATGGACGGTTCCTGGACAATGATCCCTTTGCCTTTGAGATAGACGAGTGTGTTCGCTGTTCCAAGATCGATAGCCAAATCGCAGAAAAGTCTTCCCTTTAACCAATCCATAAGACTCATGTCTGTCCTTTTCTAATAACACACTCTATTTAGCATAAATTTCCTTTTCACGCAAATATATTTTCTCCATATTTCTCAATTTTTCTCTTGATTTTTATAATTGCAAAATATATATTCAAAAAAAATTTTCATATTCAAAAGTAAGGAGGAAAGCATGAGCGACAAATCCTTCAAGTCCTATGTCCCCCCTGAACAATCCATGAAAGAAATTTCCTTCAAAGCTATTTTCTTAGGAATCATCATGGCGATCATCCTTGGTGCTGCCAATGCCTATCTTGGGCTTCTAGTGGGAATGACCGTTGCCGCGACTTTCCCTGCGGCTGTAATTGCCATGGCTGTTCTCCGTCCGCTCAAGGGAACTATCTTAGAGGAAAATTTGGCTCGTACGACAGGAGCTGTCGGCGAGGCCTTGGCCGCAGGAGCTATTTTCACTATCCCAGCTTTCTTGATGACAGGTGTGTGGGAAAAATTTGATCTCATTAAATCTTCACTTCTCATGCTTGTTGGTGGTATCCTAGGTGTTTTTCTGATCATTCTTGTCAGACGCACACTAGTTGAGGATGCAGAACTCCCCTTCCCAGAAAGCGTGGCTTGTGCTGAAATGGTCAAAACTGGACAAAAAGGAGGATCCAATGCCGCCTTCATGTTCTGGGCCATGGGATTGGGAGGTTTGATCGAATTTTTCACCAGCGAAAACGGTATCCGACTCATAAAGCCCTATGTGAGGGCTGTGTTCAATATTCCTGGTCTGTCGCGCATCTCTTACCTAGATGGAGACAACAACCTCGTCTACAAAACCCCAGAAGCTATCAGGGGAAGGATGTTCATCGAATCCCCCGCAGCGAATGCGGCTATGACAGGGGTTGGCTATATCATCGGACCCAAACTGGCAGCTCTGACATTTTCAGGAGGAGTGCTTGGTTGGCTCTTCCTCATGCCCATTCTTCTTTTCCTGAGCGGTGATTTAGGAACTATCGTGGCCCAATTTGACGGCAACTGGACAGACATGGCTGTCTCTGCTTACAATGCCCAGATCAAGCCGATTGCTGTAGGTGCCATGCTTGTAGGAGCGTTCTTCACGCTCTTTAGAATGCGGAAGAGCCTTTTTACAGGAATAGGCCGCTCGATTTCAGATGTCAGACAAACCCGATCCGGCGGCAACGTAGAAACACTCAGAACTGACAAAGATTTATCCTTCACAACCATAATTCTAGCTATTCTGGCCCTTATCATCCCCATGGTCATTCTCTACAACATCTTCACCAAAGATATCGGATCCGCCTTAGTTTCTGCGCTGGTCATGATTATCATGGGACTTCTGTTTGCTGCTGTGGCGGGTTACCTTGTGGGAATCATTGGCTCTTCTTCTAATCCCATCTCGGGTTTAACCCTTACGACTTTGCTCATTGCGGCTTTGATGTTGGTGGTGATGGGGCAGAGAGGAAATGAGGGGATTGCTGCCGTCTTAGGGGTCGCAGCGATTGTCTGTTGTATAGCAGGAGTGGCAGGTGACATGATCCAAGATTGGAAGGTCGGACATATCCTCGGAGGGACCCCTTGGCGCATGCAGATCGGTGGGCTCATCGGTGTCACGGCTGCTGCGCTGACGTTGACCTTCTCCCTCCAGCTCTTGCACAACACCATGAGGATAGGCAGCGAGGCGCTTCCTGCCCCTCAGGCTGGCTTGATGGCGATGATGTCCAAGGGAATCGTGGCTGGAGAGATGGCCTGGCCGCTGGTCGTTGCAGGCATGCTACTCGGAGTCGGTCTCATACTCATAGGCTCACCTTCTCCAATGCTGATCGCAGTTGGGATGTATCTGCCCTTTCGCGCAACAGCCTGTATATTCTTCGGTGGTGTTATCAAATTCTTTCTGGACAGATCCGTAGGAAAGAGAAAACCAACAACTAAAGGTAAAGAAATCGTGGAAAATATCGGGCTTCTGCTTGCATCAGGACTGATCGCAGGACAGGCAATATTGGGAATCATCACTGCGGCCTTGGAGGGAGCAAAAGTCAGTATGCCGGAATCCATAGACGAACCATGGCTTGCTTTGCTGATCTTCTTCATCCTTGGCTTTATCCTTATCTATTTTCCGTATAAGAAACTCATCAAATCTGGCGAAATCGGAAACAAGAGCGAAGAAATAGAAACATAAGCCTTCAAGACAAAAGACTTCTGTGTATTGTGAAGACGCAAAAAGTAAAGTTGCGAGAGACCAATCTGCTCGACCTGATTCCAGTCCAAAACATACGATCTAGGCAGAAGGAGGAAGGATTCTATGTTCTTCTCAAGCCGAAATTCACTCATCCTCTTCTGGTCAAGCATCTGCTTCCCCGTTTAAAAAATCCCTACTTCAAGATCAAGCTCGACGAGATAGGCTCTTTCCTCTGGAATCTGTGTGATGGCAAGAACACGGTCAAAGATATCGGAAATCTCCTGAGGAAAAGGTTTGGCGAGAGAGTCGAACCGTTGTATGACCGTGTTGCCCTCTTTTTTCAAAATCTGGAAAAAAACAAATTCATCACTTTTAAGAATTTATAATATTATTTCATTATCTCTACTCCGCGAAGGCCAGTGGGTTTCACTCTTTACGTGAGAGAAGAATTCTTTTAGAATGGAACGTGAGGAAAATGGCAGAAAAGGAAGATACTCTTTTAGAAATCGTGACCATCGGAAATTCAGTACTCACTCGAAAATCTGAAATAATTACGCACATCGATCAGGAAGTTTGCAAACTGGCCAGCCGCATGGTCAAAACCATGCATGCGGCTCCAGGTATTGGACTGGCAGCACCTCAGGTGAACCGGGGAATTCAACTGATCACTGTAGACCTTTCGGTGGGAGAAAACATACAGGATCTGATCATACTCGCCAATCCAGAAATTCTTAACCAAGAAGGAGAAGCCATCCTTGAAGAAGGATGCCTCTCCGTCCCTGGAGTGAACGAAAAAATAACAAGACCTTACCGAGTTACCGTTAGAGGAATAGATCTGGACGGTAAAGAAAGGATCATCGAGGCTCAGGACCTCCTGGCCCGAGTCTTTTGTCATGAAATTGACCATATCAATGGGAAGCTTATTATCGATCGTCTTTCTCCTCTCAAAAAAAGCCTAATCCGCAAAAAGTTGCAAAAACAAAGGGAAATAGGCTGAACTCAATGAATCTCGTATTCTTCGGAAGTCCTGCCTCGGCAGTTTATACTCTGAACAAAATCTTGGAAAGAGGCCTCAGAGTCGAGCTCATCGTAACCCAACCGGATAAACTGTCCGGTAGGGGAAAAAAGCCTGCCCCTTCTCCTGTCAAACGTTTTTCTCTTGAACACGACATTCCTGTGATTCAACCTGAAAAGATTCGTAAAGATCCCTTTGCATTGGAGAAGATACGAGAAGTCAACCCTGAGCTAAATGTCGTTGTCGCATACGGTCAGATCATTCCAGCCTCCATTATCTACTTCCCTAAACACAACTCGATCAACGTCCATTTCTCTCTGCTTCCAAAATACAGAGGGGCCTCACCTGTGCAGTGGGCTATATTGAACGGAGAACAAAAAACAGGAGTGACGATTTTCGAGCTCAATGAAAAAATGGATGAAGGCGATATCCTGGCCAAAAAGGAAGTCGAAATTCTTCCAGGAGAGTATGCTCACGAACTGGAGGGTCGCCTAGCAGAGATAGGTGCTGAGCTACTTTGTCAAACCATAGATAGGATAGGCACCATTCCACACGAAAAACAGGATCACTCTCAGGCCACCTATGCTCCCAGGTTAAAAAAGGAAGACGGAAGGATCGATTGGACCGAGGATGCTGAGTCTATCGAAAGAAAAGTCAGGGCTTGTACGCCTTGGCCCTCTGCATATCTCTTCCATAACAAAAGAAGGATAAAAATTCTCAAAGGGAAAGAACAGATCGGCGCATATCCTGACTTCTTCCCAGGGGAAATCCTTGGCGTGAAAAAAGAAGGCCTAGAGGTGGGCTGCGGGCAAGGCACCGTTTATCTCATCAAGGAGCTTCACCCGGAAGGGAAAAAGACAATGAGTGCTCATGCCTTTTCTCTAGGGAGTAAACTAAAACCGGGCGATAAGTTCGAATAAACTTTGAAAATAAGCGAGGTTTTGAACCAGAGAGGAACAAATTAGAGGGGATGATGAGGGAAGTTTACTCCTCTAAAAGGTAATAATAAGGATTCTTTTCCTTTCCGTTGAGATGAACCTCATAGTGCACATGAGGACCCCGGGCTTTCCCCGTATTTCCAACCAAGCCTATGGTCTCTCCTCTCTTCACCTTCTGACCGACTTTTACCAAAAACTTGCTCAAATGGCAATAGACTGTCGTGTAACCAAACATATGTTTGATCTTGATGGTCTTCCCACCGATCTTGTCGCTTTGTGTCATGATGACCACACCATCCGCCGTAGCCACTATCGGATTTCCAAAATGTGTGGCAATATCAATCCCGTGGTGAAATGTCCGTTTTCCTGTGAAGGGATCATCTCTCCACCCATAAGCCGAACTCATGTATCCCCTTGTTGGGAAAACCGTGGGAGTGGAGGCAAGCTGGAGGGCCTGATCTTCAAAGAAATTTGTTAACGTGTTGAGATTCTTTTCGATAAGATCGGCTTTCTGGCTAATCTCCTCCAAATTCTCAAGATTGAGACTCTGGGGAATTTGAGAGGCGCTTATTTCTTGATCATTACTGAATCCCCCAATCCCGGGCTCTCCTTCAAGGGTGTCCTGAGATTTCAGACCGGCCATGACGTTCAGTTTCTTAGCGTAACTTTCAAATTGATCAATGGTGGTCTGAAGGGTGTCTATTGTCTCCTGATACTGAGCAAGAGTCTGTTTCTGTTTGGCATGTTCATCCATGAGTGTTTTGTATTTTTGGCGGGTCACATTCATCGTGAAATAGTCGACAAGAAAACCTGTTAGAGCCAAGAAGAGAACAATCCCTATTCCTGCCGTAATTTTTGCGGCTTTTTTTGAAAACGCTATGGTCTTAGATTTTGTCTTGTTGTGCGGGATGATGATAAGAGATAAGTACTTTTTAGCCATAGCTGTTTTTCTTGAATATCACAAATAAATAAGTCATGTCAAGCCGTAGGTAAAATAATGTTTCTAAATGCTTATCTATGCAATCGCCTATGAGGGTGGTTTTAAGGATGATTTTAGAGTGTTTTCTTTAACCTTTAGAGATAGCCATTAAAACGGCTTCTTTTGGAAAGAAACCTTCTTCGCATTACACCTTTTGGCTAGAGGCCGAAGTTTGTATCCTTTCTTCATTCATGCCCTAAACGTTCTCTTTGATCCATTGAACGATGGCTTGAGTCGAAGAACCTGGTAAAAATATCTCCGCTATACCAATCTTCTTTAAACCCGGAATATCCTTTTCTGGGATTATTCCACCCGCGATGACTTTGATGTCATCGACGCCCTTTTGTTCGAGAAGATTCATCACCTGAGGAAAAAGCACATTATGAGCCCCAGAAAGAATACTGAGACCTATAACATCAGCATCTTCTTGGATAGCTGCGTTCACGATCTCCTCTGGAGTCCTTCTCAGGCCTGTGTATATCACTTCGAATCCTGCGTCGCGCAAGGCTCGGCTAATCACTTTTGCTCCTCTATCATGACCATCCAGACCAGGTTTAGCGATCAAAATCCTGATCTTCTTTTCAATCATTGCTTCCTCCCTTCAAGTATAAACTCAACCCTTCGACGAATATCTCAATAAGTTATCGGTTCTTCATATTCTCCAAAAACTTCTTTTAGAGCATCCGTGATCTCGCCCAGAGTGGCGTAGTTCTTGACGCATTTTATAATGAAAGGCATGAGGTTGACGCCATCTTCAGCTGCCTTTCTTAAATCTTTCAGGTCTTGTATGACTTGCGCAGAATTCCTCCTCTCCCTGACTTCCTTCAGCCTAGCCAGCTGGTGTCTAGCCACTGATTCATCGATCTCGAGGATGGAGATTGGCTCATGGTCCATTTCAAATGCATTGACCCCAACAATTATTTTCTCCTTTTTATCCACTGCCTTCTGGTACCAGTACGCACTATCGACGATTTCTCTTTGGGGGAATCCGAGTTCGATGGCTTTCACCATGCCTCCCATATCATCGATTTTCCGTATATACTCCAATGCCTCCTCTTCCATCTCCTGCGTAAGCTTTTCAATAAAATAAGATCCTCCCAGAGGATCTATACAATTCGTCACGCCGCTTTCATGTGCAATAATCTGTTGGGTCCGCAAAGCTATGGTCACTGCATCTTCTGAGGGCAGAGCATATGTCTCATCAAGAGAGTTGGTGTGTAAAGACTGTGTTCCGCCAAGAACCGCTGCCAGAGCTTGGATGGCCACTCTTATCACATTGTTATAGGGTTGCTGGGCCATTAGAGATACTCCAGATGTTTGGGTATGGAATCTCAGCAACAAAGACCTTGGATTTCTTGCTCCGAATCGTTCCTTCATGATCCTTGCCCATATCCTTCGAGCAGCTCTGAATTTCGCAATCTCCTCAAAAAAATCATTATGCGCATTGAAGAAGAAAGAGAGCCTTGGTGCGAACTCATCGACTTTAAGCCCTCTTCGTAAAGCCCACTCCACATACTCGATCCCATCTCTCAATGTGAACGCCAATTCCTGAACAGCTGTGGAACCGGCTTCTCTGATATGATAGCCAGAAATCGAGATGGTGTTCCAGCGTGGAACCTCTTGAGCTCCGTATTCAAAAGTGTCTACAATCAACTTCATCGAGGATTCTGGGGGAAAAATCCAAGTCTTCTGAGCGATGTATTCCTTGAGGATATCGTTCTGGATCGTGCCAGAGATGACTTTAGGAGATACTCTCTGTTTCTCGGCGACAGCAATGTACATGGCCCAAAGAACTGGTGCAGGCGGATTAATAGTCATAGAGGTGGAAATCTTATCCAGGGGAATCCCGTCAAAGAGGATCTCCATATCCGCTAACGAATCTATGGCCACCCCACATTTGCCTATCTCTCCCTGAGCTAAGGGATGATCAGAGTCGATCCCGGTCAATGTGGGAAGATGAAAGGCCACACTTAATCCTGTCTGTCCGTGGTTGAGTAGATATTTGTAACGCTGATTTGTTTGTTCAGCCGTTCCAAAACCTGAAAACTGCCGCATGGTCCAGAGACGGCCATGATACATGGTCGGATGTATACCTCGAGTGTAAGGATATTCGCCAGGAAATCCAAGATCATTCACATAATCAAAAGGAGCTAAATCTAGAGGGGTGTAGAGCTCTTTTATCTTTTTTCCCGAAACAGTGGTGTGCTCTTTCCTTTCTGGATAAGAATTATCGATAGGTTCCTCATACTTATTGTGCTTCCATTGTTGGTATCTTTTTCTTAGTTCATTTTGGGGTGAAGCTTTCTCTTTCAATCTCAGACCTCTTCATTTTAGAATGTTGGATGCTTCGGAGCTTTTTGTGCCGGGAAGAAAAAACCTGTGCTTGTTCGGAATCAATCCTCCGTTACTTTGAGGACCAAATCTCCATCTCTTACCGAAGCCTCCACTTTAAGTCCAACCTCCATTCCCTTTTCAGCCGACTCAATCGGGGCATGCTCAACTTGCATGGATTCTACTTTCTGATAAAAGTCTGTGGTATGACCTTTTATGTGGATTGTATCACCAATGTTGAGCTTTCCTTTGCCCAATTCTACTACACACACATTGATTTTTGAGAAAAAATGGGTGATTTTTCCGATTTCTTCCTCCATAAGTTCCTCCTTGTTGCGGGTCCCTTAAAAATTACCAAAATCGGGAACTTTTCGCAAGCAGTTCTAAGCACAGAGAACAGAGCCTCCGTTTACGTTCACAACTTCACCTGTAATATGGCGAGCAAGGTCAGAAGCCAAGAAAAGAATCGGTCCAGCGATATCCTCTGGGGGAGGGATTCTTCTCAAGGGGATGCTTTCCTCTACTTTCTTCCGGAATTCTAGATCGGCGAACACTCCCTCACACATATCTGTATCCACCCAGCCTGGAGCTACACAATTGACCCGAATGCCATAAGGGGCGAGCTCAACAGCAAGGGACTTGGTGAATGAAATGATGGCCCCCTTGCTTGCCGCATAATGTGAATGCAAGGCCTCTCCTCTCACTCCAGCTGTCGAAGAAACATTGATGATCCACCCTCTTTCTTTCTGTCTCATAACCGGAACGACTGCATTGCAGGTGTAGAACACGGCATCAAGATTGGTCCTCATCGTCTCTGCCCACACAGCTTCATCCATTTTCCCCATCTCTCCATAAGTCCAGATACCCGCATTGTTCACCAGAATGTCGATCTGTTGCCATCTTTCTATGAGGCTCTTTACCATTTTTGCAACTTCTTCTTCCATAGAAATATCTGCCTTTAGAACCACGCACTCCTTACCTAAATCTATGATCTGTTCTTGAACCTCCTGAGCGGCTTGGCATTGCCTGATGTAATTTATGGCCACATCGGCACCGGCTTTGGCAAATAGGATCGCCGCAGCTCTTCCAATTCCCCTTGAACCTCCTGTGATCAAAGCCTTTTTTCCTTCCAGATGGATCATGGACCCTCCTTTGCTGCACTCATTTTTTCAATATAAAATCAGGTTGTCCTTTTTTCAGAATAATCAAGCAAGAGGCCTTCCATCTCATCAAACTGAAGATACCGATAAATCTCTCCGGACTTGGGAATCACCTTCTCTTCCATTATAGAAAAATATTTTTCTAGAGTTGGCAACTTGCCTTCCAACGCAGCAATGGCAGCCAGCTCAGCCGACCCTAAATAAACTTGAGCTCCGTCTCCCATACGGTTATCAAAATTACGTGTGGATGTTGAGATAATCGTGGCTTTGGGTCTAACACGTGCTTGATTTCCCATGCACAGGGAACAGCCAGGTATTTCTGTCCTCGCACCTGCGCCCGCATAGATAGAATAATACCCTTCCCTCATCAGCTGGGCACGATCCATCTTGGTTGGTGGGGTTAACCAAACACGCGTGTTCAAGTACCCAACTCCTTCAAATATATGACCTGCTGCTCGAAAGTGCCCAATATTCGTCATGCAGGAGCCTATAAAAATCTCATCGATTTTATCTCCGGCAACTTCTGAAAGACGTTTTACATCATCCGGATCATTCGGACAGGCCAAGATCGGCTCCTTGATATCCTCGAGATCGATCTCCAGTGCTGCAGCATATTCAGCATTTCCATCCCTTCGGATAAGCACGGGATTTTCTAGCCATTTCCCGCAGGTTTCTATCCTCCTTTGGAGAACACCGGCATCCTGGTATCCATTTTCGATCATCTTCCTCATGAGTGCTGTATTGCTCTTGAGATAACCGATGACACTTTTCTCACTAAGAGCTATGGTTCCACCAGCAGCCGACCTTTCAGCCGTGGCATCTGTCAGTTCAAACGCCTGTTCCACTGATAAATCAGGCAAACCTTCCATCTCTAAAATTCGACCGTTAAATATGTTTTTCTTTCCCTCTTTAGCCACTGTGAGCAATCCCTGCTGTATCGCATAATAGGGTATAGCATTGACGGCATCCCTGAGAGTGATTCCTGGATTGAATTTACCCTTGAATTTCACAAGCACTGATTCTGGCATGTCCAAAGGCATAAAACCGAGCGTCCCAGCAAAGGCCACAAGACCTGAGCCAGCCGGAAAACTCAATCCTATCGGAAACCGAGTGTGAGAATCGCCCGCAGTACCCATGGTGTCTGGAACCAGGAGACGGTTTATCCATGAATGGATCACCCCATCTCCAGGCTCGAGGGCCAATCCCTTTCTTTCAATGATAAACTGAGAGAGGGAAATATGCATTTTGACATCGGCTGGTTTAGGATAGGCTGCTGTGTGGCAAAACGATTGCATGAACAAATCGGATTGAAATTCCATGCAGGCCAATTCTTTGAGCTCATCAGCTGTCATAGGACCTGTTGTATCTTGGGAACCCACAGTCGTCATCTTTGGTTCGCACGCTGTACCAGGTAACACTCCCTTCATGGCACAGGCTTTGCCGACGATTTTCTGAGCCAATGAATATCCCTGACCGGGCTTTGGTGCAGGATTGTCTGTGGTGGCAAAGAAGTCGGCCTGCCCCATTCCAAGAACTCCACGCGCTTTTTCAGTCAAAGATCGACCTATGATCAAATAAAGGCGGCCACCAGCTTGGAACTCGTCCCTGAGAGTTGTGGGCTGGATTCGGAATGAGGACAAAGTCTCTCCGGCTTCATTGGTGACAACTCCTGCTTTTGTGTCCACAATAATCGTATCACCTGTATTGATTTTGGATGCGTCGCATATCAATGGCAACCCGCCTGAATCTTCTACCGTGTTGAAAAAAATAGGAGCGATCAATCCCCCTAATACCACTCCTCCTCTCCTTTTATTCGGAACATAGGGAATGTCTTCTCCGATATGCCACAGCAAAGAATTAGTAGCTGACTTTCTTGAGGAACCTGTGCCGACAACATCTCCTACAAAAACAACCCGTTGATTCTGATGGCGGTACTTGCGAATCGTTTCGATCCCATCAGGGAACCGTGTCTCTCCCATAGATAGAGCATGGAGAGGAATATCAGGACGACTCCAGGCATGTTTAGCCGGAGAAAGATCATCGGTGTTGGTTTCCCCCTCTACTTTGTAAGCCCTCAGAGTTAGTTTTTCCGGAAATTCAGGTCGGTCGAGAAACCACTCTCCTCTTGCCCAAGATTTGAGAACTTCTTCTGCAAAAGTATTCGTTTCGGACAATTTAACTATTCTGTCGAAGGCGCTGTACACAAGAATGGTTTTTTTCAACGCATCAGCAGCCTTAGAAGCAAGCTTTTCGTTTTCTAAAAAATCAATAAGAGGTTCTACATTATAACCTCCGAGCATGGTCCCCAGGAGAAAAACCACCTTTTCTTTAGATACAACAGGAGATGCAGCATCTCCCATAGCGATTTTTGTCAGCCATTCAGCCTTAACCTTAGCTGCTGGATCCACACCAGGAGAGACCCTCTGGCTCAAAAGCTCAAACAGAATATCCGCTTTTCCCTCTGGAGGATTTTCCAACAAACGGCAAACCTCATGAGTCTGATCAGGACTCAGAGGGAGCGGCGGTATTCCCTGATTTTTTCTTTCTTTCTCAAGTGCAAAATATGAATTGAGCATTTCCTTTTCTCCATCGAAACAAATTGAGTGCGGGAATTACACCCGCTTTTTAGGTTAGAGGGATAATATATATCACCCTCATAAAAAGTTCAATGAAGGAGCTTTCCGTCTCTTTTAATTTGTTGGAGAAAGCATCTCTATTTTCGCGGCAGTTAATGATGAAGGTGTAATCTGTCACAGAGCCGGTTCCCCTCCATCCTTGCCAAAACCCTCCCACCCTCCACAATGGGCTTCAGATGGACAGGAACCGGCACCGCTCTTCTCAATTAGGTCAGATGTTTCCCTCTTCACGGAAATAGAGATGCTTTCCTTGTTGGAGAAAATGTTGATTTTCCTCTACAAAAAGTATAATATCTTCTTTCTTTTATAAATCCATACTTGGAGGAATTATTATGGATACTGCTGCTATCGAGAAGGCCAAAGAACATTTTGGCCAAATTATCGAAGAACAGCTCAAACGTGTGGAGGAAATGAAAAAAAGCCAGGACTGGATTGATTATTCGCAAGTCAGACCAATCATCATTGGGATTATTGGTGGCGATGGTATCGGTCCCTTTATCGCTGTAGAAGCTCGCCGTGTCTTGGAATTTGTCTTGAAGGAAGAAGTCGAGAGCGGGAAGGTCGAGATGCGGGATATTGAAGGTTTGACCATTGAAAACCGTTCCGCTCAGAACAAATCCATTCCTGATGACGTTCTGGAAGAAATCAAGAAGTGTCATGTAACCTTAAAGGGCCCGACCACTACTCCTAGAAAAGGAGATCCCTGGCCCAACATCGAGAGCTGTAATGTCTCCATGCGGAGATATTTGGACCTTTTTGCCAATGTCAGACCTGTTAAGGTTCCCAAAGATGGCATTGACTGGATGTTTTTCCGAGAAAATACCGAGGGTGCATATATCATGGGAAGTAAAGGCATCAACGTGACGGATGATCTTGCCATTGATTTTAAAGTCATCACAACACAAGGAGCAGAAAGGATCATCCGCTTGGCTTTTGACTACGCAAAGAAAAACAACATCAACAAAGTTACAATTGTGACCAAGGCTAATGTAATCAAAACATCGGATGGAAAATTTTTGGATACCGGATACAAAATAGCCAAAGAATACCCAGAGGTTGAGGCTGACGACTGGTACATAGACATCATGACTGCCAAGCTTATTGATCCGAAGCGCAGGACACAATTCAAAGTCCTTGTCCTTCCCAACTTGTATGGCGACATTTTGACAGACGAAGCTGCTGAATTCCAAGGCGGTGTAGGTACAGCAGGAAGCGCAAACATCGGAAAGCGTTATGCCATGTTCGAAGCCATACACGGATCTGCTCCTAGGATGGTCAGAGAAGGACGGGCACAATATGCCGATCCTGCTAGCATGATCCGTGCTGCTGCTATGCTTGTGAATCACATCGGTTACCCCGATAGAGCAAAACACCTGGAGATGGCTCTGGACATCTGTGGCAACTACGAGAGGAAACTGGTTATGACCGGCCGAGATACTGGAACAACGGGTGCAGAATACGCCAATTACATCGTGGAAACCATGCAGGATCCCAACCTCAAGGAGCGCTGGGAAGGTTACATCCAGGGATAAGGAAAAAAACACAAACGCTGGATATTCCCTTATAATAAACTGCAAGAACAGATGTTCTTGCCCTTGTTAAATGTCATAACTTAAGGAGGTTCTTATGAGGAAAAAAATTGCTCTTATCGGCGGCGGTCAGATCGGACAGATCCTTGCCATGCTCGCTGCCCAAAAGGAAATGGGAGACATCGTCGTCTTGGACATTCCCGACTATGTCAATCCTATCAAAGGAAAAGCCCTAGATCTGATGGAAATGGCTCCCCACGGCAATTATGACGCCAACATCATCGGCACATCGGATTACAAAGACATCGAAGGCGCAGACGTGTGCATCATTACAGCCGGTAAGCCCCGAGAGGCCGGCATGACCCGGGAGGATTTGCTCAACACAAACATCAACATCATCGCCGAAGTAGCCAAAGGCATCAAAGCGCATGCTCCTGATGCATTTTGCATCGTCCTTACAAATCCGTTGGACGCCATGGTCTACTGTTTCCAGAAGGTGACAGGTTTTCCCAAGAATCAGGTCATCGGCATGGCTGGGACTCTAGACACCGCCCGATTCCGTGCCTTTATCTCAATGGAACTGGATGTTTCTGTAGCTGATATCGCTGGAACGGTACTCGGTGGCCATGGCCCAACCATGGTTCCTCTGCCACGTTTGACCACAGTCGGCGGCGTTCCCCTGACTGAAATTGCCACGCAGGAACAGATCGATCGGATTGTCGATCGCACTCGTAAAGCCGGCACAGAGATCGTCACTCTTTTTGGAAAAGGGTCGGCCTTTTTCAGCCCTGCCTGGAGTGCCATCGTCATCGCTGAGTCCTACCTAAAAGACAAACGGCGTGTCCTTCCCTGTGCAGCTCTCTGTGATGGCGAATATGGAGTTGACGGCCTGTTCATCGGCGTTCCCTGTCTGATCAGCGCAAAGGGGATGGAAAAGATTCTCGAGATCGAGCTCACTGACGAAGAAAAGGCCATGCTCCAGACAACGAAGGAAGCCGTGCAGAAGACCATCGACGAGTGCAAAACTCAAGGATACTGACAGTTCATAGAGAGTTGAAACCATGGCAGAACACAAAATCATAACTCCTGTCACAGATGAAGTCATTGAAAAACTCAGGGCTGGGGATACGGTCTACATCACAGGCTATTTGTATACAGGAAGAGACTCTGCACACAAAAAGTTGATCGAATTGGTCAATGAAGGCAAAGAACTTCCGATCGAAGTAGAGGGACAGATCATTTATTATGTTGGCCCCACTCCTGCCCGTCCAGGGAAACCCATCGGCTCTGCCGGTCCCACAACAAGCTACAGAATGGACTCCTATGCCCCTACTCTGCACCGCTTAGGGATAAAAGGAACTATAGGTAAAGGCTCCCGTAATGAGGAAGTCAAGGAATCCTTGAAAAAATTCAAAGCTGTCTATCTGGCTGCTGTCGGAGGCGCCGGAGCTCTGATCTCAAAGAGTATCGAGGGGGCAGAGGTCATCGCCTATCCTGAGCTCGGTCCTGAAGCCATCAGAAGAATAAAAGTCAAGGAATTCCCCTGTATCGTGATCAATGACATGTACGGCGGAGACCTGTACGAAGAGGGAAAAAAGCAATACAGGAGAGACTGAAAAATCTGACTTCAAAACATTGCTCTCGAATTCTCTAATCATCATCAAAGGATTAGTGTTATGAAAATACACGAATATCAAGCCAAACAGATTCTATACAATTTTGGCGTACAAATCCCTCAGGGTGAAGTCGCTGAAACACCTGAGAAAGCAAGAGAGATTGCAGAAAGAATCGGGCCCAAGGTTGTTCTGAAGGCTCAAGTCCATGCAGGTGGAAGGGGAAAAGGGGGCGGTATCAAACTGGCCAACAACCCTGAAGAGGTAGAAAAACTCGCCCAAGAAATGATCGGCATGACTCTCGTCACCCATCAAACCGGACCTGAAGGAAAGCTTGTCAAAAGAATTCTCGTAGAAGAAGCCTTGGACATCGACAAAGAGCTTTATGTGGGCATTGTGATCGATCGAGCCAAGGAAGCGCCGGTCGTTATGGCTTCCTCAGAGGGAGGCGTCGAAATAGAAAAGGTTGCAGCAGAAACTCCTGAACTCATTTTCAAAGAATATATCAATCCAGCAACTGGATTCCTCAGTTTTCAATCAAGGAAGTTAGCGTTCAAACTCGGACTTCGGGGAGATACCTTCAAACAAGGTGTTAAGTTCATCACCGGTCTGTACAAAGCCTTCCAGGCCACAGACGCTTCTCTGGCTGAGATCAACCCTTTTCTCATAACAAAACAGGGAAATGTCCTGGCCCTGGATGCAAAAATGAATTTTGACGATAATGCTATTCCCCGTCATAAAGATATTGCAGAAATGAGAGATCTGGATGAAGAGGAGCCCCTTGAAGTAGAAGCCTCCAAATATGACCTTAATTACATCAAATTGGATGGAAATGTTGGCTGTATGGTCAACGGAGCCGGCTTGGCTATGGCTACAATGGATCTCATCATGCACACAGGCGGTATGCCAGCGAATTTCCTGGATGTAGGAGGAGGTGTTTCTGAAGAAGCAGTCAAGAATGCATTCAGAATTCTTGTCTCAGATAAAGATGTGAAAGCAGCATTGATCAACATTTTTGGAGGCATCGTCCGCTGCGATCTTGTAGCTAGTGGTATCGTAAAAGCAGCCAAAGAAGTGGGCCTCAATGTCCCGATGGTTGTCAGATTGGAAGGGACCAATGTTGAGCAGGGAAAAAAGATTTTGCAGGAGTCTGGTCTAAGTTTTCATTCAGCCTCGAGCATGAGAGAAGCGGCCGAAAAAGTCGTTCCCCTTGCCCCGCGAGGACAATAAGAAAGGAGTGGAGCATGAGTATTCTGATTGATGAGACGACTCGAGTCGTAGTGCAAGGAATCACCGGTGGGGAAGGCTCTTTCCATTCCCAGAGGATGCTAGAGTATGGGACAAAAGTCGTAGCTGGTGTAACTCCAGGCAAAGGAGGACAAATCCATCTTGATGTTCCAGTTTTCAACACTGTTGCCGAAGCTGTGGAAAAAGAAGAAGCCAATGCATCGGCCATTTTTGTTCCCCCCTTCTTCGCTGCAGATGCCATCATGGAAGCAGTTGAGGCAGGAGTCAAAGTGATTGTCTGCATCACAGAAGGTATACCCACTTTCGATATGATCAAAGCCAAACAATACCTCAAGGGCACAGACTGTAAACTCATCGGCCCCAATACACCCGGAATCATATCTCCAGGAAAATGTAAAATCGGAATCATGCCAGGACACATCCACACGCAAGGAACCATAGGCATCATATCCCGCTCTGGCACCTTGACCTACGAAGCTGTGCAGCAGGTCTCACTTCAGGGATACGGACAATCCACTGCCATCGGAATCGGCGGGGATCCTATCGTCGGATTGAAATTCATCGATCTTCTCAAGCTGTTCAAAGAGGATGAAGGGACTGAAGCCGTTATCCTCATCGGCGAGATCGGGGGTACGGCTGAAGAGGAAGCAGCCGAGTATATCAAGGAGGAATTCCCCAAACCTGTTGTAAGCTTTATCGCCGGACAAACCGCGCCTCCAGGCCGCAGGATGGGTCATGCCGGTGCTATCATTGCTGGAGGAAAAGGAACCGCCAAGGAAAAAATGGAAGCTTTAGAGAATGCAGGTGTTCTTGTAGCCAAAAGTCCGGCCGAAATCGGAGCAAAGGTCAAAGAAGCCCTAAGCTGATAGTACAATCAGGAATTAACGACTCTGGAAAGAAGGGATTTAAAATGATATGTTTGGCTGGATGATTAGAGCTGGATGAGAACGCAGGAAACATGTCAGTTAGTCTATTGCCTAAATTTATTTAAATATTTGAATTCAAGATTAATAAATTCAGAAGACAGATATTACAGATTCTATCTCCGGGGAGAACAGACATGCGATTTCAATACGGTATAGCACATCTTCTTCGCCTCCTGAAGACCAGCGCGTATCCTGCTGCGGCTTTTTTCATGTCATTATTGGCGCTGGGGACGTCATCGGTTTTGGCCTTGTATCCACTGGCCGATGACGAAATACAAGCCGTCGAGACCTTGGTTAATGTTGGGGAAAACCGTATCAACTTCCAAATAATAAAAGGCGGGAGCCCAACGATCCTTCTCGAAGCCGGGGGTGGTATGGATTCAACCGAATGGTCTGAATTGGCGCCTGTACTTGCCCGCAAGACGGGAGCCACAATTGTTTCCTACGACCGCGCCGGATTCGGAAAGAGCGATTTGCCGGAGACTCCCTATGATATGAAAGAAGAGATCGATTGGCTCTGGCGGGGCCTCCGGCAACTCGAGCTGAATGAGGACCTTGTCCTTGTCGGTCATTCATACGGAGGATGGCTGATTCGCTTGACAGCTAGCGAACACCCTGGTGCCGTGCGTGGCATGGTCTTCGTCGATCCGTTTACGACCGAGTTTGTCGATCTGCTCAGCGTAGAGTACCTCGATAACCCCATGGCCGGAAAGCTTTCGTTTGATAC
>Ga0224495_10000196_pt1 | contig 48664 bp, 50 predicted proteins | sample SF_Jul11_sed_USG_FD_168128 | JGI IMG/M metagenome (GOLD analysis project Ga0224495, IMG submission 168128) | Sediment microbial communities from San Francisco Bay, California, United States - SF_Jul11_sed_USGS_4_1 | ecosystem: Environmental > Aquatic > Marine > Sediment | place: USA: California...
TTGCATTCAATCGACGCGGCGTCTTGAAGTGGAAACACAACGCAATGTCGAACTGATGTGGTTAACTTCCCGGTTGATGCCGGACTTCAAAACGATTGCCAACTTTCGCAAGGACAATGGTAAAGCAATCCGTAGCGTATGCCGTCAGTTTGTTGTTCTGTGCCGCCGGCTTGACCTGTTCTCTCAGGCGATTATCGCCATTGATGGCAGCAAGTTCAAGGCAGTCAATAACAGGGACAAGAGCTTCACCAGCAAAAAGATGGATCTGCGCATGCAGCAAATCGAGCCCGCATAGGGCGCAATAACTAACGGGCATTGCGCCGCATGTGTTTTCATTCGGTGCAATGCCCTGTGTTTATTGCACCCTACAGCAGATGACTGCTGTGTGCCGGAGGCGGAAAGTAACACTATAGAATTAATTACCTGAAGTAGCTTGTGATAGAGTTACAAAACACAACTTCAACCGGAGGAACCATGAAATACATCCTGATCGCCGTCACCCTGCTGTTCGCCGCCTGTGACAAGCCCGCCACGCCCAAGATCGCCGCGCCGCAGCGCGAGGTGCTGGATAAAGCCAAGCAGGTGAATCAAATGATGCAAAAAAATACCGATGCGATGAAGCAGCAGGTTCAGGATGCGGCAGAGTAATCTATAGGCTTGCTAACTTAAGGATTCTGAACATGCGTTTGCTCCCCTTAGCACTGTTTGCCGCGATTTTTTCATCCGCCGCCCATGCCGGGGAATTGCCGCGCCCCGACCATGTCGTGGTGGTGATCGAGGAGAATCGCGGTTATTCGCAGATCATGGATAAGCGCAACAGCGATTCGTATATCCATGCGCTGGCGAAGCGAGGGGTTTTGTTCACGCAATCTTTCGGGGTTTCACACCCGAGCCAGCCGAATTATCTGGCGTTGTTCTCTGGTTCCACTCAGGGTGTTGCCAGTAATAACTGCCCTTATTCTTTCAATACCGATAACCTCGCCTCTTCTCTGCTTGACGCGGGTCTGAGTTTCGCCAGTTTTTCGGAATCGCTGCCCGCGCCGGGGAATCTGGGTTGTTCTTCCGGGTATTACATGCGCAAACATAATCCGGTGGCCAACTGGCAGCAGGGAGGCCGTCTACCCGCAGAGCTGAACAAGCGCTTTGTCGATTTCCCGCGGGATTTTTCAAAACTGCCGACGGTGTCCTTCGTGATCCCGGACCAGGCCAACGACATGCACGACGGCGATTTTGCGCGCGCGGATGAATGGCTAAAAACCAATATCGAGCCTTATGTCGAATGGGCGTTCAAGCACAACAGTCTGTTGATACTCACCTGGGACGAGGACGATTACCGCGAGGGCAATCATATTTATACGGCGCTGGTGGGGCCGATGGTCAAGGGTGGTGTGAGTGCGCAGCGCATTGACCACTACAGCGTGTTACGCACACTGCTGGATTTTTACGGCGTGCCCGCGATCGGCGCAAGCCGGGAGGCAGAGCCGATCACAGGTGTCTGGAAGTAACACTGAACCAATGCAGGAGCGGGCCATGCCCGCGACATTAGAAGTGTTCGCGGGCATAGCCCGCTCCCACAATCTTGAAGTTGACTACTTCTTGCCCGCCATTAACTTTTCGTACTTGGCCTGCAACTGCTCATTGGTTTCGACATACTTTTCGTCCTTGGGGATGCAATCCACCGGGCACACTTCAACGCACTGCGGGGTATCGTAGTGGCCGACGCACTCGGTGCACTTGTTCGGGTCGATGACGTATATTTCATCACCCTGCGAGATCGCGTCGTTCGGGCACTCTGGTTCGCACACGTCGCAGTTGATACATTCGTCGGTAATTATCAAAGCCATGCTACTTCTCCTGTTTCAATTCAAATACACTTAATACGCTGTCTGACATCCGCTTAATTCTGCGGGAATGAATTCTTTTGCAACAATTTTTTCATCACACAGGGCGACACGAACTTGCCGACATCCCCGCCGAACCGTGCAACTTCGCGAACCATGGTGGCCGAGATGAACATGTACTGTTCGGATGGCGTCAGGAACAATGTCTCGACTTCCGGATACAGGTTGCGGTTCATACCCGCCAACTGGAACTCGTATTCAAAATCCGACGCGGCGCGCAAGCCGCGCAACACCACGCGGGCATCGTGCTGTTGCACGAAGTTCATCAGCAGGCCGCTAAAGCCTTCCACGCGCACATTAGTGAAATCCGCAAACACCTCGCGTGCGATCTCCACCCTTTCCGTCAGGTCGAACAGCGTATTGGCGCGGCTTTCCGCCACAGCCACGATGACCTCGCCGAACAGCCCGGATGCCCGGCGCACCACATCCTCATGACCGCGGGTGATGGGGTCAAAAGTACCCGGATAAACCACTTTAATCATCGGCCCGCCCTAATAATTTGTAATGCACTTGCCCCGCCTTGCCCGACTTGACCGCTTGCCATTCGGGCGGAATTTCTATCGCCGCGCCAGACTCGACATACACCACACCCCGCTCGTTCAGCCGCTGCGGTAATATCTCCAGCAACTTCGGCAAAACATCGCTCTGAAACGGTGGGTCCAGAAAAATCACATCGTAACGCTGCGCATCATGCAGGGCGAATTCTAGCCCATCCTGCGTGTGGACGAAAACATTCGCACACCCAAGTTTATTGACATTTTCCTGCAAAGCGCGAAAAACCGTGCGATTTCGCTCCACCATCACCACCCGTTCCGCCCCTCGCGAAGCGGCCTCAAAACCCAGCGCGCCGCTTCCGGCAAACAGGTCAAGGCAAGTGCGGCCATACAGCGTCTGCCCCAGCCAGTTGAACAGTGTTTCGCGCACACGGTCGGGGGTGGGACGCAGTCCCTCGGCGTCGGGAAAGCTGATTACGCGGCTGCGCAGTTCGCCGCCGATGACCCTGACCTTATTCATGCGACTCCGACTATTTTGAATCGCTTTCGGGTGCGCCTACCACCACGGTTGCCATCGCACCGGGATCGACGCGACGGGCAAAAGCATCTCGCACCTGCGCGACAGTGACCTGCCCTACCTTGTCGGTAAAGTCATCCAGATAGGTCAAAGGCAAGCCGTAGAAGCCGATAACGCTGAGGTATCCGATGATCTTGCTGTTGCTGTCGATGCGCAGTGGAAAGCCGCCGATGATGTTGTCTTTGGCTGCCTGTAGCTCCTTGGGTGTCGGCCCCTTGGCAATGAAATCCGCCAGTGTTTTACGCACCAGTTGCAATGCCTCGTCAGCCTGCTCCTTCTTGGTTTGCAGGCCGATCTGAAACGCGCCGGGCTGTTTCAACGGAATGAAATAGCTATACACGCTGTAAGCCAGGCCGCGCTTCTCGCGCACCTCTTCCATCAGGCGCGACACAAAACCGCCCCCGCCGAGAATGTAGTTGCCGAGGTACAGCGTGAAGTAGTCGGGGTCGGTGCGCGACATCCCCGGTGCGCCAATCAGAATGTGGCTCTGCGTGGCGGGATGAGAGATGCGTTGCTCGCTGGCGGCGATCTTCATCGACACTTCGGGCAATGTGATCGGCGCGACGGACACCGGCAACTTGGCGGTGAGTTGTTCCGCAATCGATTCGGCTTGCGCGCGCGTGACATCGCCCATGATCGCAACCACAGCCTTGTCGGCGTTGTAATGCGCACGGTAGAAATCTTTCAAGTCTGTCACGCTGATTTTTTCCACGCTATCCGCTTCACTGCTCAGTGCATAGGGATGCGAGCCATAAACAGCCTTGCTGAAGGCTTTGTCGGCGATGTGTTCGGGCTTGGTGTCCGCTTCCTTTAGCCCCGCGATCACTCTCACCTTTTCGCGCTCGAGTATATCTGCGGGGAACACCGGTGTTTGAAGTACCCGTGCCATAATGCCCAACGCCTTGTCACGCACTTCCGTGCTGCTCAGGGTGCGCAATGAGACATCGGCACGATCCGGGTCAAAGCCGCCGCCCATTCTTGCGCCGATATCCGCCATACCCTTCGAGATATCGTCTTCGCTCATTCCCTCGGCACCCAGGTCGAGCAGATGCTGCGTCAATTCCGCCACGCCGGTTTTCTCAGCGGCATCAAAACTGCTCCCTGCCGGAAAATTCACCGCGACATCCAGCATCGGGATGTTGTGGTCTTCGACAAACAAAACTCTCGAGCCGCTGGCACTCTGCCAGTGCTGAATCTTGGGCGTGGCTGAAGCCACGGTCGAAATGCAGCACAATGCCGCAACCGCGATAGCGGCAAAAATTCCGGATTTAATGGCCATGTGTGATTCCTTTTCCCTGATGCTTCGGTTTACCCGAGAGTGGCTGCGGATCGAGTACCGCTACCGTTAAATTGTCGTCCAGCAAAAACTCTTCGGCGACTTGCCGCACTTGTTCGGCTGTCACAGCCTGCAATTTCTCCAGCATCAGCGGAACCGCGCGATGGCCGAGGCCGATGCTCTCCATTTGTCCGATCTGCATCGCCTGATAAAACAGCGAGTCGAGCTTGTAGACCTCGCCCGCCATCACCTGTGCTTTGATGCGTTTCAATTCCTCTTCGCTCACGCCCTCTTTGACCAACAGCGCAATTTCACCGCGCAGTGCGGTTTCAACATCACCCGCAGTCTTGCCGGCGCTGGGTGTGGCCTCGAACATAAACAGGCTGGGGCCGCGCGAGGTTGAGTCATACCCGGCGCCGGCAGCGCTGGCGATCTGCTGCTCCCGCACCAGATGTTTATTGAGACGGGCAGACTCGTTGCCGTCCAGCACGCCCGCCAATACCTCCAGCGCATAAGGCTTCCAGTCTTCCTCAAGATTTCTGATCGTCGGCGTGTGGTATGCCATATAGAGTTGCGGCAATTCGGCGGGCGCTTTTACCACCAGCCGCTTGGTACCCAGTTGCTTCGGCTCGGTCAAGTCGCGGCGATTCGGCAACTTGCCTTTGGGAATTTTGCCGTAATATTTTTTCGCCAGCGCAAATACCTCTTCGGCATTCACATCGCCCGCAATGACGAGTGTGGCATTATTGGGCTCATACCAGCTTTCATACCATGATTTGGCATCATTGACGGTGAGCGCCTCCAAGTCGCTCATCCAGCCGATAACCGGATGATGGTAGGGATGTTCGTCATACACTGCCGCCATCATCTTTTCATACATCAGCGATCCCGGTTCATCATCGGTCCGCATGCGGCGCTCCTCTTTCACCACATTCACTTCCTTGGTGAATTCGGATGCGGTGAGCGACAGATTATGCATCCGGTCGGACTCGAGTTTCATTGCCAGCGGCAATTTGGATTTGTGCAACTGCTGGAAATACGCGGTGTAATCGCTGCTGGTAAATGCATTCTCGCGCCCCCCCGCCGCCGCGATACGCTTGGAGAATTCGCCCATCGGCACTGTCTTGGTCCCCTTGAACATCATGTGTTCCAGCACGTGGGCGATGCCGGTCTTACCGGCAGCTTCGTCCATGCTGCCGGCCCTGTACCAGATCTGCTGTACCACTACCGGTGCGCGATGATCTTCCTTGACAACAACTTTTAGCCCGTTGGCCAATGTGCGCTCGAACACTTCTGCTAGTGCGGCGTTTTGCGACCAACTCAGCAGCAGCGCAATGTAGAATAGACAGACTCTCATGTTTTTTGGCCCTTTAAGGTGTAATCGTCATAAAATACAGCGTACATTATGCGACATTTTCGTGCTCCCCGAACACACACATCAACAATACCCACATTCTTCCAATGTTTAGTTTCCTGAAAAAAACAAACAGCGATTCACCCGACAGGGAGGCGGATAGCGGCTGGATTTCGCGGTTAAAGACCGGGCTTGCCCGCACAGGCGGCCAATTTACCGACCTGTTTGGCGGCGGAAAGATCGACGACGACCTTTACGAGGAGCTGGAAAGCATCCTCATCACTTCAGATGTCGGTATGGATGCCACGCGCGCGCTGTTGGCCGACCTGCGTCATCACGTCAAAGAGCATCGCCTCAGCGAAGCGTCAGAAATGAAAGAAGCGCTCGCCCATTGTTTGCTCAAGCTGCTTAAACCGCTCGCACAGCCGCTGCAAGCCCATACGCACAAGCCCTTCGTCATCATGATGGTCGGCGTGAACGGCGCGGGCAAAACCACCTCTATCGGCAAGCTGGCGAAATACCTGCAAGGCCAAAGCCTCTCGGTGATGCTCGCTGCGGGCGACACCTTCCGCGCGGCAGCCAGAGAACAACTGATGACCTGGGGCGAACGCAACAACGTTACCGTGATCGCACAACAAAGCGGCGATGCGGCGGCGGTAATTTACGACGCGGTGCAATCCGCTCAGGCGAAAAAAATCGACGTGGTGCTGGCCGACACCGCCGGGCGCTTAACCACGCAGGCACACCTGATGGAAGAGATCAAAAAAGTGAAACGCGTGATCGCCAAGGTATTACCGGATGCACCGCACGAAGTGCTGCTGGTGCTGGATGCCAACACCGGGCAAAACGCGCTGAGCCAAGTCAAAGCCTTCGACGAAGCGCTCGGCGTGACCGGGCTGATTCTCACCAAACTGGACGGCACCGCCAAGGGCGGCGTGATCGCCGCCATCGCCAAAGCCCATCCTATTCCGGTGCGCTTCATCGGCGTGGGCGAAGCGCTGGACGATTTGCGTCCTTTCGTGGCGGAAGATTTTGTGGCGGCCTTGCTGGGTCTGGAATAATGATTTCATTCAGTCAAGTGAACAAACGTTACCCCGGCGGCTATCAGGCGCTGAAGAACGTATCGTTCAACATCGCCGAGGGTGAGATGGTATTCCTCACCGGACATTCGGGTGCTGGCAAGAGCACGTTGCTCAAGCTGATCGCTGCGATTGAGCGCCCGAACTCGGGCAGCGTGCTGGTCAACAACCAAAATGTCGGCGTGCTGAAGGAACGCGCGCTGCCCTACCTGCGCCGCAACCTCGGCATCATTTTCCAGGATCACAAACTGCTGTTCGACCGCAGCGTGTACGACAACGTGATGCTGCCGCTGCAAATATGTGGTTTCGATCACCGCGAGGGCGCGAAGCGGGTACGTGCCTCACTCGACAAGGTAGGACTCCTCAATCGAGAAAAATCCAATCCCATCTCGCTCTCCGGCGGCGAGCAGCAACGCCTATGCATCGCGCGTGCCATCGTCAACCGCCCCGCTATTCTGCTTGCCGACGAACCTACCGGCAATCTGGATGTCGACTACGCCAAAGAGATCATGGACATATTCAAATCTTTTCACCAAGTTGGCGTCACGTTACTGATCTCCACCCATGATACCAACGTGTTACAGGATAGGAATGTACGCGTGCTCTCCCTCAAACAGGGTGAATTGCAACCTGCCATGAACGAAAGCAGGCTGCCATGATTCACGCATTCACCCGCCACTTCGCCATCTTGCGCAGCGTTCTAAGCCGCATACTCTCCCCGCCCGTGGCTGGAATACTGAACATCATTGTTATTGGAATTGCGCTCAGTTTGCCAACCGGGATGTATGTACTGCTGCAAAATGGCCAGAGCATGGTCGAAAATCTTTCCGATGCTCCCCAGATCAGTCTGTTCCTGGAGATCGCTGCCAAATCGGGGGACGTCGATGCTTTAAGAAGTAAATTAAATCAGCATCCTGACATAGCCAAAATCGAATTCGTCCCACGCGATCAGGCGCTGGAGCAGCTCAAGCACAGCACCGGACTGTCCGATGTGATCGGTGGACTGGAAAGCAACCCGCTCCCCGATGCATTCATTGTTCATCCAAAATCCGGCGAAGCGCATGCGATGGAAGCGCTGAAAATCGAACTGGCCAAACTGCCCGGGGTGGATCAGGCGCATCTTGATTCGGCCTGGGCTTACAAACTTGAAGCATTGCTCAAATTCGGCCGGATAGCGGCGATGATACTTGCCAGCCTGCTCAGTTTCGCGCTGGTCGCCATCACCTTCAACACCATCCGCCTTCAGATTCTCACGCAACGCGAAGAGATCGAGGTATCCAAACTCATCGGGGCCACCAACGCTTTCATCCGTCGTCCATTCCTTTATTTTGGCGCAACTCAGGGGCTCCTCGGTGGTATCGCTGCGTATCTCATCATCAGCAGCAGTCTGCTGCTGCTCAACCACCAGCTTGATTCACTCGCACAGCTTTACGCCAGCCAATTCGAACTGCATCCGCTATCGTTGGGCGACAGCATCACGCTACTACTGTTCTCGATGTATCTGGGCTGGCTGGGCGCATGGCTATCCGTCGCGCGACATTTATCCCGGATCGAACCCGGATAGATTCCGCAATTGAATAACGAGAGCTGGATGCATTACCACGCTCTATCCATAATTCAGGACGCAATAAGTGCTGAAAGAAATCATTTTTGTTACCGTCACACTGGTGCTTGCCTTGGTATCACGGGCATCCCTGCGTAAACCCGGCTCGCATGGATTCTATCGGTTTTTTGCATGGGAGTTCATGCTTGGGATCTTCGTGTTGAATATGCACGCATGGTATGCCGAACTGGGTTCCGTCCATCAATATATCGCCAGAATTCTGTTGGCAGTCTCTCTGTTTCTGGCTATTACGGGTCTCGGCCTGCTACTGCAATCCGGAAATACCAATACACACCGCAATGATGTCCCGATGCTTGAGTTTGAAAAAACCACAAAACTGGTAACTTCCGGGATATATCAATACATCAGGCACCCGTTATACAGTTCACTCTTCTTTCTGTGCGGGAGTTTCTTCTTCAAGCAACCCTCACTCACCGGAGGATTATTAGCCGTCATTGCGTGCGGATTTCTAATAGCGACCGTGCGCGCGGAAGAAATCGAAAACACCCGCCACTTCGGCGACCAATACCTGCAATACATGAATCGGACAAAAATGTTCATCCCATTCATCCTGTAGACGCTTTTTCATTCTGATCAGGAATTCAGCCATGACATTACGCAATCCCATAGTTCGCTTTGACGCGATGGGTACAGACGATATTGAAACCATCGCACAACTTGGAAAAACGATCTGGCATGCCCACTACAGGTCTATCATCAGCCTCGAGCAAATCGAATACATGCTGTCAAACCGGTATACACCGAAAAGCCTGTACCCCTATCTGGATTCAGGTGAGCGATGGCTGGTACTGCTCAGAATCGCTGAACAGACTGTCGGCTATTTCAGTTACGCCTTGACGAACAGGGAAGACGAAATGAAAGTTGAGCAGCTTTATCTGTTGCCGGAGTTTCAAAGCAAGGGACTGGGCAGTCTAATGCTGCGCCATGTTGAAGATGAAGCCCATGCACGAAACATCAGCGCTCTTGTGCTGCAAGTAAACAAGCAAAATGTCAGCGCAATTGCTTTCTATCGCAAAGCCGGATTCGTCGTGCGAAATGAAGCGATATTTGATATCGGCAATGGTTTCGTGATGGACGATTATGTGATGAAAAAAATTCTCTGAGATTGGATTACATATCCCCGAAATGTCGGCGGATCTGACTCCACCCAACACCATAAGAGCCATCAGCTTTTCTTGAGCACCTTCATTCTTTCACCAAACTCCTTGGCAAAGTTTCGCATGGCCTTTGCCCCATCTGCTTCCCCGGTAGAGCGCTCAAACGTGTCTGCCATGGACAACAAACTCTGGTGATAAAACAGCTTCATTTCATCCACCTTCATCTCTTTGGTCCATAGGTCGATGCGCAGCGTATTCTTCTCATTTTCGTCCCAAAGCGAAATCATGACCGCCTTGCTGGTGCTTTCCTTTTGCGTATCGGATGCGCTCCAACCGATCTTCGCGGGCATATTTTTTTCATCAAGCGTGATGGAAAACTTAATTTCAGACTGTTTCATTGCGAAATATCACCTTTATGTTTCTGGTTGAGGGTGCGCGATTATCCCTAAAATAACGGCGCAGGTCGAAGGTATACAACTACCAGCACGCGTAATTTGTGCCGCAAAAGTATCAATCCCTCTTCGCCACTCACGCCAAAATCAGACCGCTCATTCCATGCACTGCGACATTGGTCAGAATGCACAGCCATTCGTCCCGCGGGTTTTGACTCGATAACATCAGTTCAATAATCTGCACGCACTCCATAATATGGATAAGTGCCAATGGTTAGGAATTCCCGGCCTGATAGCGTCGATGGCGAAGTGATTGAAGCAATGCATTAGCGTGTCTTTGTCATCCTTAGCCCTGACTTTAATGTGTAAAAAGGAATGCGATATGTCCAATTCAGCATCAAAATCTCTTTTCATCAGTCATATCTGGACACATAACCAGCAATACTGGAACAAGGTGGTCGGATGGTTTGAAAGTGAATCCGGATTTTCCTGGGTAAATTGCAGTTCTCCCGAATTATCCAATCTTTCTGACACCTCCACTCAATCCTTGAAAAAGGAAATGAGCAGGCAAATATCCACTGCTCAGGCCGTCATTATTCTCTCCGATATGTATGCTGCAAACGGCGCATGGATCGATTATGAGATTAACGAATCCAAACGCATGAATAAATTCATCATAGGCGTGGCACCTTTGGAGCGGGGAAGCGCCCCAAAAAGAATTCAAGACTCTGTAGACCTAATGGTGTCCGGCTCCAGCTCCAGTCTGCTTAGTATGATTAAGCTCATGGTATAGACTGCTCTGAAGTGAGAATCCGTTAACGCAACGATATCAGAAAGATGTTCTCATTCAAACGGGTCAATCCGCGCGCTTTGAAATGAGGATTTTGATCCAGTACATCCAGTTGTGCCAGCAAGCGAATCCCGGCGCAATCGCGATAGAGTGAATGCACCTCGCCGGCTGAGACTGCAAACGGCGGGCCCTGCATTTCCATCTGGTAATAATCGAGGGTGATGAGAAGCATCTGCGTTGCAGGCGGCAGGATGTTCACCAGATGCCGTGCATAACTTTTGCGCATTTCCGGCGGCAGCGCGATCAACGATGCCCGATCGTACACTGAAACTATTTTCGACAGATCATCTTTATTAAGCTCAAAAAAATCACCGCATAGAAGTCGGATGTGATCCGCTTCGTAACCGGCAAACCTCTCTCCGGCATCGCGTTGCGGGAGATAGCCATTTTCCCCGAAGAATGCCTGTACCGCAATATCGCTCAGCTCGATACCCAATACTTTGTGTCCCTGCCTGTGCAGCCACAGTAAATCACCGCTCTTTCCGCACAGCGGCACAAACACTTCGCTACCATCGGCCAAATTCAGCTCGGACCAATATCGGCTCAGGTATGGATTATCAGCATCCTGATGAAAGCCAATCTCCTGTTTACCCCAGCGATCCAACCAAAATTCTTTGTCCATTTGTGTATTCCGGCCTACTGATAATTCAGTTTGATGCCACACTAGGGCTCATCCGTCCACTTCCTTCAACGAGTCGACAAACTTTTCAAGCGGTACCGGCTTCCCGAACAAGTATCCCTGGTAAAGTTTGCATCCGGCCTTCCCAAGAAAATCCCGTTGTGCCTGCGTCTCCACTCCTTCGGCGATCGACTCCATATTCAAGTTATGCGCCATGCCGATGATAGTCTGCACGATCACTGAGTCTGTGGGTTTGATGCCAATGTTGCGCACAAACGACTGGTCTACCTTCAGTTGATCCAGCGGTAGCTGGGTCAAGTAGGCTAGCGATGAGTAGCCCGTGCCAAAATCGTCCATGGAAAAACGCACACCGATTTTCTTTAAATCGTGCATTTTAACAACGGTGTCTTCGACATCGTCCAACACCATGCTCTCGGTAAGTTCCAGCTTAAGTCGGGAGGGATCAATACCAGTCCTCTTTATGACCTCATCCACCAGCATTACAAAGTTTTCCTGGTGAAACTGGCGTGCACTCACGTTGACTGCAATCTGTAAATCACGCGTCAGCGGATTCAATTCCCAAAGCTTGATTTGCTCGCACACAGACTCGAGTACCCATTGTCCGATGGGCAGGATCAAACCGGACTCCTCTGCCATTGGAATAAATTGCCCCGGATATACCATACCCATCTGAGGATGTTCCCAGCGTATCAGCGCCTCCGCTCCAACCGGCCTGGAATTATTGTCCACCTGAACCTGAAAATACACATGCAGCTGCCTATGTTCGATTGCCGTTCTGAGCGCATGCTCCAACTCGCTGCGCGCTTCAAGCGCAGCCTGAGTTTTTGGATCATAAAAACGAACCGTGTTGCGCCCGGCATTTTTTGCCTGATACATTGCCGCATCTGCACGCTTGTGCACATCCTCAATCGTTATCCCCGCATCGCGAAACATCGTCACGCCTATACTGGCACTACAGTTATAGACGAATTGATTAAGTTGATAGGGCTGACTAAGCGACTTTGAAACTTTTTCCGCAATTTTCAGCGCCTGCTCAGAGGCAGATATCTCGTTCTCGCTTAATTCACCCAGCAGCACCACAAATTCATCACCTCCCAACCTTGCCACGGTATCGGAAGCACGCACGCAGGTTTTTATACGCTTTGCCACCTCCACCAGCAAGAGGTCTCCCATACCGTGGCCTTTTGTGTCATTCAATGTCTTGAAGTTGTCCATATCGAGAAACATCAACGCACGGTACTGGTTACTGCGATTCGAGAGCACAATCGCATGCTCCAGCCGATCCTGAAATAACCTGCGATTCGGCAACTCGGTGAGCGGATCCGAATAGGCAAGATGGTAGACCGTCTTTTCGCTTTCGGTCGCAAGTTTATTCAGATCACGCGTGCTTTTATTGATGGTTCTCAGAACCAGTAGCGCCTCGATCAAAATCAGCAACGTAATAACAATCAGATTCAGTTCGACCCGCCCCTGGACATTCTCAATTTCCTCTGATTGTGCAGCAACCACCCTGGCAGCCAGACTTTTGTATTCCAGCTCTGCATCCGCCGAAATCTGTTCCAGCCGCGTATACAGCTCCCTGTCCAACCCGTTGACCAAGCCATCAATCTTCAGTGCGGCATCATTTCTCTTCGAGACCGAATATTTTCCGTAAGCTTCCCTGTATTGCCTCCCGAGAGCCTTATGATTATCCATGACCGCTTTAAGATTGGCTGTCTTGCTTTCTTCATGCGCAATCAATGCGGAGGACTGCATCGTTAATATCGCCTTGAGCACGGCACTTTCCTCAAGCAGGAAGGCACTCCAATACATTTCCCTGTCCTGCAGATTATCTCCATGCAACAGAACATCATGCCACTCCTGCATCTGACGACCGAAAGCAGACTGAGCGTGATAGGCATTCACCACCTGCACCTCTTTTTCGGAAAGCACGACTACATTCCGATGAGAGGTTGTCTCAAGGTTTCCGATATTCTGGTAAAGCTGGTACAAACCAATCAGCATCACACACGGAAACAAAACCAGACCCAGTAGAAAGGCGAATTTATTGCGCCTTGTTCTGGCATTCTCGGCCATCCATCCCTTAACGTTCATTTCGTCCCCTCATTCCCCCGGTCTTGTCCGGCAGAAAATTCTCCCATCACACGCAGGATACCCACACATGGCATGAAGTCAATGCCAGCCCTCAGCAAAACTTTCCAAGCATCTACTCGCCGACTTCCTTCATGCCGGGCTGATATATTTTGACGTTGTTGCGCCCATTCTTCTTGGCATAATACATGGCAATATCAGCGCTCTTTACCAGCAACTTGTCTTCGCTGCCGTGCTCGGGGTAGACGGCCACACCGATGCTTGATCCGATTTGAACTGTATGTCCTGCCAGCCCGAAAGGCTGGTTAAGCGCTTGCCGGATTTTCTCGCCCACCTTTGCGGCATCCTGCTCCGTCTCGATGCTCGGCAACAGAATGACGAACTCGTCGCCGCCGACACGTGCCGCCGTATCGGATTCGCGCAAACAATTCTGGATGCGTAGCGCGACCTCATTCAGCAACATATCTCCCACACCGTGGCCATATGTGTCATTGACCGGCTTGAATTTATCCAGATCAATAAACATCAGCGCCAAGCGGGTTTGATTACGCTGCGCACCGGATATCGCCTGTTGCAGGCGGTCATTAAACAGCGCCCGATTAGGCAGATGAGTCAAGGCATCATACTGTGCCATGTGCTGCATGTGCTCTTCTATGTCCTTACGCTCGGTGATATCCGTGGAAATACCGCACAGAGCGTAGATGTGACCATTCTCTCGTCGCAGTGGAATCTTGACGGTTACAAACACCTGCATCACCCCGGTGAGTATATTGAGATTGGTTTCCTCAACCTCGAGCGTCTCTCCATCTTGCAATACACGAAGGTCCTCGGCGTGCATTTTTTCGGTAGTATCCGCATCGTAAAACTTACTGTCGTCATATCCGATGATCTCCTCCATCGGCGCGGAAAATCGCTCACGCAATGAGCGATTGGCAAAAAGGTAGCGGCCTTGTGTATCCTTCATGTAAATGTAGGCGCTGACGTTTTCGAGAATATCGGAAAGAAGTTTTTCATTTTCTTTCAGCGCCCGTTCCGCATGACTCCGGCCCAGCGCAATTTCCGCCAAGTATGCCGTTTGCTCAATAAGCCGAATCTCACTCCCATCCGGTGTATGCGCCTGAGGGCGGTACATATCGAAAGTTCCGAGCACCTTACCTGAAGTCGAACGTATGGGCTCTGCCCAACACGAGCCGAGTCCCGCCTTGTGCGTGACTTCTTTATAAGCAGCCCAATAAGGGTGGCTTTGGATGTTTTCAACTATAACCCGCTGCCCGGTAAAAGCAGCTGTACCACAAGAGCCCATTCCGATGCCGATTTCTATCCCGTTGATCGTGTCGCTAAAATATTCCGGGAGGCTGGGTGCCGCGCCGGTTAAAAGACGTTTTCCATCGCTGTCAAGCAACATGATGCTGCACATCATTTCAGGCTGTTGCCGCTCAACACCAACCGTAATCGCTTCCAGAATAACGGGGAGCGGCGCCCCATGGGCCAGCAGTTCCAGCACCTCATTCCGGATTTGCTCGCGCAGCTCCGACTGCTTATGTTCGGCAACGTTATGGGAATGCCTGCTATTGATGTGAAAAATGTAATAAGCGGCAAGGATGCCACCCACAATAATCAACAGGACAAACGTTACCAAGGTTCTCTACCTTCGCAGGCAAATACCGAATAGCACAGCCCGTCAAATAACATTACCCGTATCAATAATCGCATAGATATCCAGACTCCCCTGTTTATGCTACCACACAAGAAAAATCCTGGATTTCCGAATAGCGAGTGAGCATACCTGCCAGACCTCGTTGTTTCGAATCCGAGTGAGCTTATCCAACAATCCGGAAAATTCAGGGGCTCGCCGACTTTCTGAGGCAATTACAGTTCCTGTGCGTGCTTAGCCAGATACCTGGCCACGCCCTCAGCCGATTCAATCATGCCCGCCTTGCCCTTGCTCCAGCCAGCGGGGCAGACCTCGCCGTGCTCTTCGGTGAATTGCAATGAATCCACCATGCGTAACATCTCATCGATATTGCGGCCCAGCGGCAGATCGTTCACCACCTGATGGCGCACCACACCGGCGCGGTCGACCAGAAACGAGCCGCGGTAAGCCACCCCCTCTTCGGCTTCCACATCATAAGCCTTGCATATCTCATGCTTGATATCCGCCACCAGCGGATAACGAATCTGACCGATGCCTCCGTTATTGACAGACATGTTCTTCCAGGCAAAATGAGAATACTGGGAATCGATGGAGACACCGATCACCGCCACGTTGCGCATCTTGAAATCGTCAAGACGATGATCGAAAGCAATCAATTCCGAAGGGCAAACAAAGGTAAAATCCAGCGGGTAGAAAAATATGACGGCATATTTTCCGGATATATGCTCTCTCAGATTAAACGTCTCATTTATTTCGTTGTTTCCCATGACTGCAACGGCAGTAAAATCGGGGGCGGCCTTGCCGACTAGTACAGCGATGATTCTCTCCTTAATATTCACAATAACTCTGGCGCATGGAACTTTGCCAGCCATTTTACAGCTTTAAACCTCAATATCTTCGCGCGGCGAATTCTCGCTCACACTTTCGTTCCACTCGAATTGGATACGGTGCAACTGCGCATACACGCCTCCTTTTGACAGCAATTCGGCATGCGTGCCATTCTCGACAATCTCGCCTTTTTGCAGCACCACGATGCGGTCGGCTTTTTCAATAGTAGAAAGCCGGTGCGCAATAACCAGTGAAGTGCGCCCCCGCATCAGGGTCTCCAGCGCGGCTTGAACGTGACGTTCCGATTCGCTGTCCAACGCGGAAGTCGCTTCATCCAGAATCAGTATTGGCGCATTTTTTAGGATGGCACGGGCGATGGCAATACGCTGGCGTTGACCGCCCGAAAGACGCACGCCCTTTTCGCCGACCAGCGTCTGCAAACCCTGCGGCATTTCCCGGATGAACTCCATCGCGTGCGCGGCCTGTGCAGCGGCGATGATCTCATCATCGGGAACCTCGCGCATTTGCCCGTAAGCGATGTTTGCAGCGACGGTATCGTTGAACAGCACCACCTCCTGACTGACCAGTGCGATATTGGCGCGCAGGCTTGCCAGCGTGAGATCGCACAGGTCATGCCCATCCAGCGTAATGCGCCCGCTGCTCGGCAGATAAAAACGCGGTACCAGATTCGCCAGCGTGCTCTTGCCGCTGCCGGATGCGCCCACCAACGCGACAGACTGCCCGGCAGGTATCTCGATGCACAAATCGTGCAGCGCCAGTTTCCCGTCCTGCTGGTATGACAAATTTACGTGCTCGAATCCTATCCTGCCCCGTGCACGTCCAATCGAAACAACGCCGGTATCCACCTCACCCGGCGTGTCCAGCAATTCGAAAATGCTTTCCGAGGCCGCCAAACCGCGCTGCATGAATTCGCTGACGCTGGTAAGTCGCTTCAACGGCGCGGTCAACATCAGCATCGCTGCAACGAAAGACAGAAATCCGCCCACGGTGGTCGCATCTGTCTTCGTCTGCTCGGTGACAATATAAATGATGACGGACAGTGCCACCGCAGCCACCATCTGCACAATGGGCACATTGATCGCTGCTGCCGCCGCCTGCTTCATGGTGTGGCGGCGCACCCAGTTGGCCTGCTCGCTGAAACGGTCGCTCTCGTACTGCTGGCCGCCAAACAGCTTGACCACCTTATGCGCGGTAACGCTTTCCTCTATCACCTGCGTAATGTCGCCCATCGCTCGTTGCGAATCGCGGCTGGCGCTGCGCAGGCGGCCATTGATCGTACGGATGACCAACGCGATGACCGGAACCATAACCAGACTGAGCAGGGTGAGCTTCCAGTTCAGATAAAACAGCCAGCCCAACAGGCCGACGATGATGATGGAATCGCGAATCGTGATTGTCACCACGCTGGTTGCGGCGGCAGTGACCTGCGTCACATCGAAGGTCAGCTTGGAAATCAGATTGCCGGTAGCATGGTCGTCGTAATAGCGCGTTGGCAGTGCCAACAACTTGCGGAACATCTCGTCGCGCAGATCCATCACCAGCTTGTTGCCCACCCAGTTGATCGCGTAGGTGCCGATAAAGGAAGCGACGCCGCGCACGAAAAATATCGTCAGGATAAAAACGGGAACCAACCGCATCACAGTCTCGTCTTTGTCGACAAAAGTCCCGTCCAACATGGGTTTAAGCAGTGCTGGCAAAAGTGGCTCGGTGGCCGCCATCACCGCCATGCCTATTACCGACAGTGCAAATGCACGCCAATAGGGTTTAACGTAGCCAAGCAGGCGGCGGTATAGCTGGGAACTGGTCATTTGCATAAGCGCGCACTTTAGCAGGAAGAGACCCGGCTTGCAGTCGGCAACGCGCCAGAACTGCTAATAAATCTGCTCAGGCCGCATCTGACGGTGTATGAATTTTCTGCTTGCCGACCAGTTCAAACAAGACTTGGGCAGCAACTGCCACCGCAATATACAGCAACGCAACCGAAACATAGGAACCGTAATACTGGCTGACACGTGATGCGTATTCGACCGTGCTCATTTCAGCAAAATAACCGGCAAAGAGATAAAAGCCAGCATTGGATAATACAAACGCGAAACTATTGGCGGCCCAGGCAACCAGGAATAATCCGATCATCCCCGTACCTTGCATCTTGTGCCGTAACGAAAACCAGCGCCCAACCAACCACAAGCTTCCATATACGGGGACAAGAAACCAATAAGCAGGCGTCATGCACCAATCGCTAATATTCCGCATAGAGGTTGCGTAGTAATCGATCATCCCAGCTTCCAGAATCAACACAACAAATGCCGCGACGGATGCGCGGACCGAACAACGGGACAGGTATAAACCACCAAGAAAAAACACCGCCAGCGAAGCGTCCGGTAAAGTGACTGCAGAACCAAAATGACTGAACCGGGTAGCCGCTATCAGAGCCGCCAGCAAAGCAAAAATCAACTGTCCTTTAGATTGCTCGATATTCATTACATCTCCTGACTTTTAAAGCTGTTCCAATAGAGGTAACAGTACACCAAGTCGACAAAAAAGCAAAGGCGAAACCCGCCTTTGCTTTTCCATTCCGACGTTACTGCCGGTAATTCAGACCCACGAACAAAGAGCGGCCCAAAGTGCTGTAGCCATGTGCCAGCATGTAACCCTTGTTGAACAGGTTATCCACCCGCGCTGTCAGGTCCATGCCTTTACTCAGTTCATAGTTCGCGGTCAAATTAACCACCTCATAGGCCGCCATCGAAATACGTGAATAAGTATTGATGTCAATATCGGTACGAGCACTGCTGTGCTGCCACTCGCCGCCAATCTTGAATGCACCAAGCTGCTGGCCTACGCTAATGTTTGCAAAGGATTTTGCGCGGCGCAGCAACACCTGTCCGGTCGCAATATCGCGCGGATTTTGCAGTGTCAGGCTGGCCTTCGCAGAAGTATCACCAAACTTACCGGAATAACCCAACTCAGCGCCGTCAATACGTGCCTGATCAACATTCATCATCAACGGGAACTGGTAAACGATCAGATCCTGAATGCGATTACTGAAATAAACCAAGTCAGCCTGCTGCCCACCGGCTGTGTATCGCAAACCGATCTCGCGGTTATTTGCACGCTCTGGCCGCAGATCCGGATTACCCCCCCATGATACTGGCGCGTACATATCGTTGAATGTCGGTGCCTTGAACGCACTGCTAAAACTGAGCGTCGCGCGCAAACTATCCGATAATGACAGACCGTATCCAACCAGACCGGTGTTCGCCACACCAAAATCCGAGTAACGATCCTGGCGCAGATTCAGTTGTACCTGTTGCGCACCGTATTCCGCCACATAACCGCCCAACACACTGTTCACGCTTCGCGCATCCCGTGTGTACACCGTATCAGAATCAACCGACTGCTCAAGACGCTCCACCGCCAAATTTACGTGCTGGGTTTCCGCAAGCTGCACTTCATTCTGCCAGATCATCTGTTTATTGATAGAGTTGATTCGACTGGCTTCTACACCATTCAAATAACCCTTGCTATCATCGGTGCCGCTTGCCCAGCTCAATCGACTTTGCCAAACATCTGTCAGCTTATTATCCGTGTCTACTGTTATCTTATTGATATTCGCAAGCATGCGATGCTGATCTGTCGGCACATTACCCCATGTGCCACTTACATCATATGCGCTGTCGCCGCGCGTACTGAATACCGTGGCTGATAATTTGTGATCTACATTGATCGCATGTTGAATCTGGGCGTTGAATGTAGTGTTGTCGTAACCGTCCTTGTCCGAATTGGCCGTAGGTGCGATCTGTGTGTCAATTGCCGAAATGCCGTCGGATTTAACCTTGCCTGCACTAATATTGAACGAAGTCGAATCGGTGCTCCCGGAAAAACCGGCCGCAAGTTTTTTTGTGCCATGACTGCCTAAACCCGCATTAACATTGAATGCTGGCGTACCGGTTCCACGTTTGGTAAATAATTGGATCACACCACCGATAGCCTCGGAGCCATACAAACTGCTGACGTTACCTCTCACCACTTCGATACGCTCTATGCTGTCCAGCATAATGTGCTCCAGCGCGGTCGTTCCGGTCGTTGCGGAATTAATACGCACACCGTCTAGCAACACTAGCACGTGGCTGGAATTGGTACCGCGCATAAAGATACTGGATTGCTTACCCAATCCGCCACTCTGGTAGATCTCAACCCCTGCCAGAGAACGCAGCAGCGTGGGAACGTCTGTTGCGCCAGATTGGCGAATCTCCTGCTCCTCCAGCACAGTCGTGTCAGCGATGGTTTTATCCAGTGCTTGCGGCATGCGCGTCGGTGTCACAATCACCAACTCCAACGGAGTATCGGCATAAACGGTAAAAGGGAGTGCCATCGCACCAACAAGCGCAACTGTAATAATTTTTTGTTTCATTTTAATTTCCTGAGCAAGTTCCAAGCGTCCCCGTTGGAACGTTAAAAATTCAGGAAATGATCAAGGTGGAGGAATCCAGATTACGAACCGCGTTAATGTCCGTATATTCCAGATGCGACCGCCCGCAGCATCTCCTGTACCATTTGCTTCTAGGCCGGTATCCGGGCTCGCAAGTCTTGATCTACCGCCTTCCCATAAGATCCTTTGGGGATTACTCACAGTGGCCTACCGGCAGATCCACACTTGCTTACCGTTGCGGGGGCAGCTCAGGCATAGGGAATCGATGTTCCCGCACCTGCTTCCCGTTTAACTCAACTTTATAAAAGATGAGCACCTCAAAGCGGGGCGCACTTTATCACAAGTCAACCTGAAATCCTGAAATAGCCAAACCCTTCCCCTCCAAACAGCTTGCACAAGAACCTCTTACTATTTGACTTATCAGCACTTTTCAAATTATAGTCAACACATGGAAAATGAGTTAAGCGCCCTGGAAGACAAACTCGCCCAACTGATACAGATGAGTGGGAAGTTGCGTGCCGAAAACAATCAGTTGCGGCAAGAATTAGCGCACGCACTTAGCAATAGTCGGTTGAACAGCGACAAAATGAATGCCGCCAAAGCTCGCCTTGAAAAGCTGTTGGCCTCTCTCCCAGAAGATAAAACATGAGCGACACCACTAAAACACTGGACATCAAAATTCTCGACCGGGAATTGCGCATCGCTTGTCCCGAGGAAGAGCGCGGCGAATTACTGGATGCCGTAGCCTATCTGGACAAGCGTATGCGCGAAATCAGGGACGCGGGAAAGATCGCCAGCGTGGAGCGTATCGCCCTGATGGCCGCATTGAATATCACTCACGAACTTCTGACCACGAAGGTCGGAAAGGGAATTGACCTCGCCGACTTAAAGCGTAGAATGGACTCCATGCAGGCAGCGATTGATGAGGCACTTGCCGAACAAGATACGCTGTTTTAGTTTGTCCCCTGCGGTGTTCGTCAGACTCATATATTCTTCGAACCAAGAAGCTAAGGCTTAGGCTGCAACCCTTTATGTTACTGTTGTGCGCGTCCCCTGCGGATGTACCTGATGTAGCTGGCAAGCAGCCATCTTGAACCCAGGTTCAAGATGTTGGGTCAACGGCACAGGCGGGGGGCTTTATTCCAGTGCGACCTTGATTACCTCGGGTCGCACTTTCCTTTGGGGGATCAGAAATGATGCGTTACTGGCTGATGAAATCCGAACCTTCCGATTGCAGCATCGACGACCTTGCCGCGCTGCCCAACCAGACCGTGGATTGGTACGGTGTACGCAACTACCAGGCACGCAACTTCATGCGCGACCAGATGCAGGTCGGCGATGGTGTGCTGTTTTACCATTCCAATTGCAAAGAACCCGGCATTGCCGGTATCGCCAAAGTCAGTAGCACGGCCTACCCGGACGCCACGCAATTCGACAAAAAAAATAAATATTTCGACCCCAAGGCCACACAGGAACAGCCGCGCTGGTTTAACGTGGATGTGCAACTGGTGAAGAAAATCGCGCTGATCGGCATCGACGAATTGCGCCAACATTCAGAGCTGGGACGCATGCGCACCTTGCAGCGCGGCAACCGCCTGTCCATCACCCCGCTCGACCCGGACGAGTGGAAATTCATTACCACTAAACTGGCGCACAGTTAGCATGGAGTGGCTACTCGCCTATCTGGCACTGGGCGCAATCGCTGGATTCCTCGCCGGGCTTTTCGGCGTGGGCGGCGGGCTGGTATTGGTTCCCGTACTCCTGCTATTGTTCGACGCGCAACATTTTCCCGCAGAACATATGATGCACCTCGCCCTCGGCACTTCGATGGCAACCATTCTGTTCACCTCTCTTGCCAGTATGCGTAAACATCACCAGCACGGCGCGGTAAATTGGCGTGTGGTGCAAAATATATCTCCCGGCATCCTGTTCGGCACAGTATTGGGTGCATTGCTCGCAACATCTATTCCGACGCGCGGGTTGGGCATATTCTTCGCGCTGTTCGTCTATTTTGCCGCCACACAATTCATGTTCGAGGTTCGTCCACGTGCCTCGCGCCAATTACCCGGCATCGCCGGGATGACGCTGGCAGGCGTTTTTACCGGCTGGATCAGCACTCTGGTTTCCATCGGCGGCGGAACTGTGATCGTTCCCTTCCTCATCTGGTGCAACGTGCCGCTACGCAATGCGATCGGCACATCCGCCGCAATCGGATTTCCTGTCGCATTTGGCGGCACATTGGGTTACATCGCCACCGGCATGGGCATCCCCTCACTGCCTGCCCACACGCTGGGCTACGTCTATCTGCCCGCACTGGTCTGGGTCGCGCTCGCCAGCGTCATTACCGCTCCGCTGGGTGCAAAAGCCACGCACCGCATAAAAATCGGCGTGCTGCGCCAAGTGTTTGCCGTATTATTGATCACGCTGGCAAGCAAACTGTTATGGAAGGTGCTGGGTTAAATCGGGGAATCAAACGGTATCCTGATGCGTACTTAATCATGCACCCCATCACAACCTGCCTGCCGCGACGTTTGCATTTCCCCTCGCCTGTGTCTATGCTTACCGTCCGGTTTTTTAGCGCCAACTTGCCACATACCCCTTAACACCAACATGACAGCCAAACAGTCCAAGTCTGACCCAGCAACGCTACCCGATGCCCCATTGGCCGGGAAATACAAACTTGTCCGCATTCTGGGAAGCGGCGCGACCAGCAACGTCTACCTGGGGGTAGACCAATCCACCTTAAAACTCGTCGCGATCAAAAAGATTCGCCCGGAATGCACCATAGGCGTGCAGCACAAGATGTTCGCAATAGAAGCATCGCTTTGCGGGAAGCTACAGCACCCAAATATAGTCGGCCTCATCGAGGCCAATAGCAGCGACGCAGACAACTCATACATCGTCATGGAATACATCGAGGGCGATTCGCTGGAAGGTTATTCGAGACCGGACAAACTTCTTCCGGTCGATACTGTGGTCAACATCATCAGGCAAGCCGCCGAAGCATTGAATTATGCCTTCCAGAGAGGCGTGATCCATCGCGATGTCAAACCGGCCAACATCCTGATGATGTCGGACGGACAGATCAAACTGACCGATTTCGGCTGCGCCCTGTTGTTCGACTCCGAGATGACCCAGATCACCGGGGCAGGCAGCCTGAGCTACATGTCGCCGGAACAAGTCTCCGGAATCGCGCTCAATCACCAGTCCGACATCTATTCACTGGGATCGGTTCTCTACCGGCTGCTGACCGGGCACAACACCTTCAATGCGGCCGACAACTACGCGGCGATGAACCAGATCACCAACCATCCGCACATCCCTATCGAATCACGCCGAGCCGACCTGCCCAAAGAACTTTGCCGCATCGTCGACCGCTCCCTGCAAAAAAGCATCGTCGACCGCTATCAGGACTGGAAAGAATTTCTCAGCGACCTGTATGCCGCCTCTGGGATCATTCGGGATGTCGGCCCGGACGAGGAGCAAACCAGATTCGAAATGATGAGCCGCTGCAAGTTCTTCAAGGATTTTCTCACTGTCGAAATATGGGAAGTATTACACGCCTCACAATGGCGTAAATTTCCCCCCAACGAAACCATTATCAAGGATGGCGAGCATGGCTTTTCATTTTTCATTTTGCTTAAAGGCAGCGTCGTCGTTTCCAAAAAGCAGCGCATGATCAACATGATCAATGAAGGAGACTGCGTCGGGGAAAATGCGTGTTTGTACAATGGTAGCCCGATAAGGGGGGCGACTGTCACGGCCCAGAGCGAGGTCGTCGCGCTGGAAATACCCAAGGATCGGCTGGAAAATTTCTCCAAAGATCTTTACATCCGCATGGAACGCGCATTTCTGCGCTCACTTAACGACAAGCTGGCCGTCTCCAATGCACGAGTCATCCAGCTAATGGGACTTTGAGTCTTGATGATTTGGAATGTGCTGTGCCGTACGCATAAGTGACATAATGCAGCATGGTTTCCACCCGGCAAAGCACATCTGGCGCACCCGAATATATCCAGCACTGGTTTGATTCTCTGGCGACGACCTTTACCCCGGCAGAAATCGAAGTCATACGCAAAGCCGTTGAAATATCCCAAACGCTCTACACCGATAAGGTCGAACTGGCCGGATCCCCGCTTTTTCAGCATGCCCTCGGCACCGCCACTATTCTGACTGGCATGCGCATGGATCACGAGACCATTTCCGCCGCTATCTTGCATGCAGTACCAGAGTACCTAGATGATTGGGCAACGAAACTCGATAAGGATTTCGGCAGAAATGTGAAAATGCTGGTCGATGGCATTTCTCGCATGGAGCAGATCCGGCAATTTAGTGAGATGCCCGCCCATAACAATAAGGATCAAGATAAGGCCGACCATCAGATCGAAAGCTTGCGCAAAATGTTGCTCGCAATGGTTCAAGACATCCGGGTGGTGCTGATCAAACTGGCCGAACGCACCCAAACCCTGCGTTGCCTGTCCGGTGCAACCGCCGATATGCAAAAGTTGATCGCACAGGAGACCCGCAGTATTTTTGCCCCACTTGCCAACCGTCTCGGCGTGTGGCAACTCAAATGGGAGCTGGAAGATCTGTCTGTACGATATCTCGAGCCTGATCTGTACAAAAAAGTTGCGCGGTTGCTGGACGAACGCAGAATTGACCGCGAGCAATACATCGCAGATGTTGTGTCCCGGCTGGAAGATGCATTAAACAAGTCCGGCCTCAAGGCCGAAGTGACGGGCCGGCCCAAGCACATCTACAGCATCATCAATAAAATGAAGCGCAAACAAATTGAGTTCGGCGAACTCTATGACGTGCGTGCCGTGCGTATCCTCGTGGAGGATATCAAGGGCTGCTACACAGCTTTGGGGTTGGTGCATGAAATGTGGCAGCCGATAGAAAGCGAATTCGACGACTACATTGCTCACCCCAAGAGCAATAACTATCGCTCATTGCACACTGCCGTGGTCGCTCCGCAAGGCTTGGCACTCGAAGTCCAGATACGAACCCACGAGATGCACCGGCATTCCGAGCTCGGCGTCGCCGCACATTGGCGCTACAAAGAAGGCAGAAAAACCGATAGCAGTTTCGATGAAAAAATTTCATGGCTACGCCAGATACTTGCATGGAAAGAAGATCTGGCCGATCAGGGCGACCTACAAGAGCAATTCAAAAACGAATTATTTCATGACCAGGTCTATGTACTTACCCCGCAGGGAAAAGTCATCGGCCTGCCCAAAGGTGCGACCCCGGTCGATTTCGCCTATAGCCTACACACCGATCTGGGACACCGCACACGCGGTGCCAAAATTGACGGCAGCATCGTTCCGCTCAATTACAAATTACAGAATGGCCAACGCGTGGAAATTCTCACCATCAAACTGGGTACGCCTAGCCGAGACTGGATCAATCCCTCGCTCGGCTTTTTGCAAAGCGCGAGCGCTCGCGCCAAGGTACGTGCCTGGTTCAGAAACCAGAACCATGACGAAAACGTTACTCAAGGCAGAATGCAGCTTGACAGGGAGCTTCATCGTCTTGGAGTCACCACCGTCAATCAGGAAAAACTCGCACAGAGGCTGCACTACAACAAGCTGGACGACTTGCTCGCCGCCATCGGACGCAACGAGATCACCCTGCATCGCATCGCTGTCGGGATCCAGGAAGAGTTACCAACCAAGGCGATCGAAATCGTAAAACCAAAACCCTTCCGACCGCCGACTCCGCAAGGCATCAAAGCCGACATCACTGTCGGTGGCGTGAGCAACCTGATGACTCGTCTGGCAAAATGCTGCAATCCGGCACCGGGTGACGCCATCGTCGGCTACGTTACACGCGACCGGGGTATCACCATACACTGCGAAGATTGCGCATTCATGCTGAGCATAACGGAGAGCAGAAGCGACCGAAAATTGACGGCGAAGTGGGGCGCGTAACCGAGGCTTTGAGGAATTGATCTGTGCCAACAATAAATTTTCACCGGGATAATAAGTTCGTTTGCGAAAAATGTGATCGCGGTGACACATTGAGCAATTTGATGCTAGGCTTCCCTCCTAAAATTCAAACTTCAAGTCAGGAAGCAAAACACAATTCGCATCCTGCTCGGCAGCATATTCGCTCTCTTCTCTTTGGGGGGTTTTCCGGCCTCAGCCTTGGCCGAAGAGACCTTGCGCGTGATGGCTTGGCCGGGCTACGCCGACCCCGATCTGGTGCAGGCTTTCGAGCAGCGCTACAAAGTCAAGGTCTAAGTAACCTTCATCAACTCCGACGACGATATGTGGACGCGCTTGTCTGCCGAGCAAAGCGCGGATTTCGATGTGTTTGCGGTGAATACAGCCGAGCTGCAACGCTATATAGACAAAGGGATCAGCATCCAGATCGACACCGCTAACATCCCGAACACCGCAAAGCAGCTACCGCGTTTCCGCGATCTCTCGACCATTCCGGGGCTTACCCGCAAAGGCGAGGTCTATGCGATTCCCTACACCTATTCGGAAATGGGGCTAATCTATGACCGCAACGTCTTCAAGACTCCGCCCGATTCTTTTGCTGCCATGTGGGATAAGCGCTATGAGGGACGCGTATTGGCCTATCAGGCCAGTGAACACAATTTCTCGCTGGCGGCGATGGTGATGGGGCTGAAGAATCCTTTCCGTATCCCCGATGCCGACTTTAAGCGCGTCAGCCGTTATCTGGTCGATCTACGGCGCAATGTTCTGACGTTTTATAGCTCCCCGGAGGAAGCGACAGAACTATTCATGAACAACCAAATCGCATTACTGTTTGCAAATTACGGTACCCAGCAGGTAGACATGTTGAAGAAGGCGGGAGCTAACATCGGTTATATCATTCCAAAAGAAGGCGCACTGGCTTGGCTGGATTGCTGGGCGATCACGCGTGGCGCCACAAATCGCAAGCTGGCCGAGGCTTGGATCAATTACACGCTGGAGGCCCCGGTAAGCCGCGCGCTGGTCGAGCGGCAGGGTTTGTCCAACACACTGGAATCCCCGGCTGAAATGCATGATGACGACAAAATACTTTGGCTGGAACGGGTGGAAGATGTCGCAAAGCGCGCTTCCATCTGGAGCAAAATAATTTCCGGTAACCAACTGGAGAAATTTTAGCGCATGGCAATTTTGACTTTTGAGTCGACCGGGAATTTCAGGTTCAGTATCGCGACCAAGTTAGGTGTTCTGCTAGCGACATTTGGCGTACTGGCCAGCGGGTTGACCGGCTATTACACCTTTCATGCCACGCGTGAGATTCTGGTAAAAAAAGCCAGTGAATATCTGGTACGATCTACGCAGGTTATAGGTCGACGGTTTTCTATCCTGCTCGAAGAAATAGGCAGGGATGCCAAGCTATTCGCAAGGACACCCAGCACCCGTGAGATTATCGGATCCGGGCATGCAGTTGAAATCGCCCGTCAAAGAATAGCGGGGCAATTCACAAGCCTGCTTGCGGAACACCCCGAATATTATCAGGCTCGCCTCATCAGCGCACAAGATCATGGCCTCGAACTGGTCAGGGTGGATCGTGACGGGGACAGCTTCAAGACTGTCACCGGCAAAGATTTGCAAGAAAAACTGCAGTATCCCTACGTGTACCAAACCCTCAGACTGCCAGCCGGGCAGGTACACCACTCCAAAATCTTCATCAATCGCGAGATTGGCGCTCATTCAGGCCTCGACAAACCCACGCTACAAGTTGCGACACCTGTGACAGATTCGGATGGCAAGGCACTCGGCGTCATGGTGATCAATGTCGACCTGAACCGGATATTCAGCCTGCTCAAGGCCAATCTGCGCCCAGAATACCAACTCTACCTCACCAATCAAGCCGGAGATTACCTGATACATCCCGACAGTGAGATGACCTTCGGTTTTGATTTTGGTCGGCGCTTTCTGGTGCAGAATACCTTCAAACCTGTGGCGGACATTATCGGCAATATAACTGAAACAACCTCCGTGCTCACAGCCTCGTCCGACCTTGCGAGTAAAGTTGTTGGCGGATTCGCACGTATTCCATTCGGTGAGCAGACCAGTGGAAATTTCGTCATTATCGGCATGACCGTTCCGCTGGATATCGTTCTGGCAGAAACCGGCACCCTGAAAAATAACACCAACCGAATCGTCATCGGCTTCAGTCTTCTTGCCATCGTCTTGTCAATACTGGTGGCGTTATTCTTTGTCCGTCCACTCAAGCGTCTGGTGAAAGCGGTGCAGCATTTTTCAGAAATGCGGGAATCAACCCCGATACACATGCGCAGAAATGATGAGTTAGGCTTGCTGGCGAACAGCATTAGCGAGATGCAGGAACATGTCCTGTCTTATCTCAACGATCTCAACACACAAAATCAGGCTTTGCATAACGAAGTGCGAGAACGTAATCGTATGGAGAGATATGATAAATTTCGCAGCCACACACTGGAGTTGATCGCCGGCAATGTTGCGCTCCCGGACATACTTGAAGCCATTGTGCGGGGCGTGGAACAACTTAATCCAACCATGCTTTGCAGCATCCTGCTACTGGATAGCGAGGGCAAGCATCTGGTCAAGGGCCTTGCCCCCAGCTTGCCTGATTTTTATAACACCGCTATCGACGGAATTGAAATCGGTATGGGTGTCGGCTCCTGTGGAACAGCCGCTTTTACCGGGAAGCGTGTCATTGTCGAGGATTTGCAGACTCATCCCTATTGGACTCTTTACAAGGAACTCACGACAAAAGCCAATTTGGGTTCATGCTGGTCGCAACCGATACTCTCCTCAACCAACAAAGTGCTGGGCACATTTGCGATTTATCACCGTGAAGCCTACACACCGGCTGATTCAGACATTGAGCTTATCGAACAATCCGCACGCATCGCCAGCATCGCGATCGAGCACAAGCAGACGGAAGATCAGGTGCTTCAACTGGCTCTTTATGACCCGCTTACCAGTTTGCCGAACCGGAGGACACTGACAGACCGGCTGCATCAGGCACTAGCCTCCAGCTCGCGCAGCGGCAAGGCAGGCGCACTACTCTTTATTGACCTGGATAATTTCAAAACCCTGAACGATACCCTCGGTCATGACATGGGCGACCTGCTGTTACAGCAGGTCGCCCATCGCCTGCTTTCATGCGTGCGTGAGGGCGACACCGTTTCCCGGCTGGGCGGAGATGAATTCGTAGTGATTCTTGAAGATCTCAGTAATCAGTCTCTCGAAGCGGCTGCCCAGGTTGAAGCCATCGGGGAAAAAATTCTCGGTGCGCTCAATCAACCCTACCAACTCGCCTCGCATAAACAGCGCAGCACACCCAGCATCGGTGCCACGTTATTCAGTGAACATAAATCGAGCAGCGATGAGTTACTAAAACAGGCAGACATCGCCATGTATCAAGCCAAAAAATCTGGCCGCAATGCATTTCGCTTCTTTGATCCGCAGATGCAGGACATCATCAGTGCGCGAGCCTTGCTTGAGGACGAATTACGTCATGCACTGATAAAGCAGGAATTTCAGTTGTATTACCAGATTCAGATGGATAGTTCAAAGCGTCCAACAGGCTCAGAGGCATTGATCAGATGGGTACACCCGGTACGGGGTTTGGTTCTCCCTCAGCAATTTATCACGTTGGCGGAAGAAACCGGATTGATAATACCCATCGGACAATGGGTACTGGAGACCGCGTGCTCCAGACTAAAAGCATGGCAGCAAAATGAGCTGACACGCAATCTCATTCTGGCCGTAAATGTGAGTGCCAAGCAATTCCGCCATATTGATTTCATAACTCAGGTTCAAGCTGCCGTGAATCTTCATGGTATTGACGCGAAGCTGCTCAAGCTGGAACTGACCGAAAGCCTGTTGCTTGACGACATTGAGAGCACCATATCAACCATGAGCGCTCTGAACAATATTGGCGTCCAGTTCTCCCTGGACGATTTCGGTACCGGTTATTCATCCTTGCAATATCTCAAACTGTTGCCGTTCGATCAGCTCAAAATAGACCAGTCGTTTGTCCGCGACATCACCACCAATAGCAGTGACAAAACGATAGTGCGTACCATCATTGCCATGGCTGACAGTCTTGAGTTGAGAACCATTGCCGAAGGCGTGGAGACGGAAGAGCAACTGCAATTCCTCATACGCAGTGGCTGCGCACAATTCCAAGGATATCTGTTTGGCAAGCCTGGAACGATTGAACAATTTGAGGCGCTGCTGAAACAGGGTTGATCACTTTTTTGCATCCCCTCATTCCCCGGTTTTTTTCCAGAACCCTCCCCAGAATTCTTTAAGAGCAAGCAGTAACGGAAGAATACGTTGCATTTCACCACCAATACTGTAGTATTTAACTCCGGTTAATGTGCTGGATTTTAAGGGAGGTTCAAATGGCAACTTATGAATGTTCAAAATGCGGCATGAGTGTAAACGCAACCTGCGGCAAGTGTGACGCGCCGCTGGTCAATGACAGTTTGGATCTTGGTAACGGAAAATCCGTTCAAGTCTCGAAATGCCCAAATGGTCACGGAAAGATTAAGTCGCCGATGTGCTGCGGTGAAGATATGTCCTGCAAAATTTAATTACCCACGATTGGATCGGGCGTCGATTGGCAACGCACTGATCCGAGTTTTGCAACAACCAACGTGGTTAGCGCATACCATCGGCAGTGTTACTCTGACAATATCTGGTAGGGTTCCATCGTCACCGACTCAATCTTGTCACCCAGGACAACCAGTTGCCCCTCTCGCCGTGAGTTGCCTGTCTCGCTGAATTCAAAACGATAGGAGCGCCGCAACACCCTGCGCCCCGACCTGTTCCGCACCAATCCTAGTCCAGTGCTCGCGACGGTATCATCGAGAAATTGCACATTCGCATTCTTGCAGGCGTACCTGCCCGCATTCCGGGCAATCTCAAGCGCGGACATGCTATCGAACCAGAACCATCCCATCGCGGCCAGCAACAGCAATAACAGCAAACTGATCGTGTCCATTAAAGAAAAACCTGAATGTGATAAGCGTGAAATTCTAACCGATTCCTGCACGAACTTTCCTAGTTGCCCTGAAGGATCACGGCCTCTTTACAATTAGAGGCCGTTAACAAAAAATAAACATAAGCGTGGATACCGAAATGAGCTATCACCCTCCTCCTCCCGCCACCTTAGTATCCCAGTGCCAACCCAGTACTTCTTCGCGTATCGTTGGCACCGTAATAACGGTTGTTTCCAACCGCCTTGGCACCCAGCGAAGGCGCACCGACCAGAATCGCCGTGACATGGTTGGCCGGATGAGGGTCACCGAACTTATGCCCCCATTCCTCCAGAGTCTTGCGCGTCTCGGGACTGATTGCATACGGCTCAAGATTAGTCACATTCGGCAGCCATTGCTGATGAAAGCGCGGCGCATCCACCGCCTGCTGCATGTCCATGCCGTAGTCGATCACGTTCAGCAGGGTTAGTAGCACTGTGGTGATGATGCGGCTACCCCCCGGTGTTCCGAGCACCATCAACGGCGTGCCACCCTTCGCGACAATTGTCGGACTCATCGAACTTAGCGGGCGCTTGCCCGGCTCGATCATATTCGCCTCACCCTGCATCAGGCCAAAACTGTTAGCCACCCCCACCTTCGCGGTGAAGTCATCCATCTCGTTGTTCAGTAGTACGCCCGTGCCCGTGGCGGTGAGTTTGGCACCGAACCAGTCATTCAATGTGTAAGTCACCGACACCGCATTGCCCCATTGATCGATGATGGAATAGTGCGTTGTGTTCGTGCCCTCGTGCGGAGCCACACCAGGTTTGACCTCTCTAGATATGCCTGCATTGTAGGGATCGATTATTCCACGTATCTTCCCGGCGTAATTCTTGTCGAGCAGATGTTCCACCGGGTTGCTCACAAAATCCGGGTCGCCAAGATAACTGTTGCGATCCACATAAGCGTGACGCATCGCCTCGATCTGGTAATGCACCGCCTGCGCCGAGCGAAAGCCCATCTCCCTGAGCGAATAGCCTTCCAGGATATTCAGCATCTCGCAAATCACCACCCCGCCCGAGCTGGGCGGCGGCGCGGAGATGATTTCGTAACCGCGATAATTGCACACAATGGGCTTAAGCTCGCGCGTGCTGTACTGATCCAGATCGGCCTGCGTGATGATGCCCTTGCCCGCCTGACTGCTCGACACCAGTGCCGCACCTACCGCCCCCCGGTAGAAACCGTCTTCACCCATTTCGCTGATGCGCTTCAGCGTCTGCGCGAGATCTTTCTGCACCAGCTTCTGCCCTGCTTGAAACGGCTCGCCGTGATTAAGAAATATCTCCGCCGAAGCCGGGTCTTTTTTAAAGGCATCGGTTGCAGTCTGCAACATGCTGATGTCTCCCTGCTCCAGCACAAAGCCTTCCTGTGCAAACTTGATCGCCGGGGCGATCAGTTGAGAGCGCTGCATCGTACCGTATTTTGCACGCGCCATCTCCATACCAGACACCGTGCCCGGCACACCTACCGCAAGGTGACTTTCGGTACTCGCGCCCTTCACCACCTTGCCGTCGGCATCCAGAAACATATCCGCCGTTGCGGCCAGCGGAGCCTTTTCGCGAAAATCTAGAAAAGTTCTGCGCCCGTCGGCCAGCTGTATCGTCATAAAACCGCCACCGCCAAGATTGCCTGCCGCCGGATAAACCACCGCCAGCGCGTAGCCCACCGCCACCGCCGCATCAACCGCGTTGCCGCCAGACTTCAGCACATCCACCCCCGCATGGGTCGCTAGGTGCTGTGCCGTCACCACCATGCCGTGTTCGGCAGCCACCGGATGCAGCGAAGCAGCCTGCGTATTGAATTGACACAATGCAAGTACGATGGCGAAAAGGCTTTTTAAAAATCGATTACGTATCATGGTTAAAACTCCATAGCGTTGCTGAAAATTTCCCGAGTATGTTTTAAAACTAAAACACCGATGAATCCTTAACCGCAGCCCTTTAATGGGTCAGGGCAGAACAGCACTTGTCACCAACACTTTGTCCACACGGTTCTTATCCATGTCGACCACTTCAAAGCGGAAACCCGCCGCCTCAAAATAGTCTGTCTCCATCGGCACACGGTCCAGCACATACATCACGAATCCGCCCAGGGTGTTGAAGGATTCCTCCTTCTCGCCCGGCAGTTCATCCCTGATATCGAGCACCAGCTTCATGCGTTCGATGGACACGCTACCCTCGATCAGCCACGAGTTATCCTTGCGCGCGACAATATCCTGTTCAGCACCAAGATCCGAGCTGGGAATATCCCCGACGATGGCGATCATCACATCGGCCAGCGTGACCATGCCCTGCAACTCGCCATACTCGTCCACGATCAGCGCACTTTGCCGGCGTGCTTTGCGAAAATTTTCCAGCAGGTGCGTGGTGGTCACGGCTTCGGGCACGTAGAGCGGGCGGCGCAACGACCGCTCCAGCGCTAGCGGCTTGCCCGCCATGACATCCTTGAGCAGATCCGTGATGCGCAGGATGCCGAGGATGTTCCCCAGCCCGCCGCGGCAAACGATCACGCGGGTATACGGACTCACGGCGATGCGCTGGCGGATCACCGCCTCGGGTTCGTCCATATCCAGCATGTAGATGTCCTTGCGGTGCGTCATGATCGCGGTGATGCGCTGCTCGTCCAGATGCAGCACATTGGAGACGATGGCCCGCTCGCTCATATGGAACACTCCGGCTTCCGCACCCTGTGCCATTAGCATCCTAATTTCGTCATCGGTGACAGGCGGCCCCGGCTTGCGCACCGCGCCCACCACTCGCAATAAGAAACCGGACGACGCCGAAAGCAACCAGACTAGGGGATGCGCCACTCGCGCCAGCGCATTCATCCATGGTGCGATGAACGAGGCAACTCTTTCGGGTGCCAGCAAACCCAGTTGTTTGGGAACCAGTTCACCAACCACCACGGTGAAATAAGTCAGTCCCGCCACGACCATTGTCATTGCAATACCCTTGGCATAGGGCTCGACTAACGCAAAACTGCCCAGCCAGACCGTTAGCGGATCGGCCAGTGCGCCCTCGCCGATCGCCCCGCTCAGGATGCCCACCGTCGTGATACCCACCTGTACCGTAGAAAGAAAAGTCGAGGGCTCTTCGTTCAGCACCAATGCCGATTTTGCACCTTGCGTGTTTTCATCGGCCAGTTTTTGCAAGCGCGCCTTGCGGGAAGAGATTACGGCAATCTCCGACATCGACAACACGCCGTTGATCAGGATCAAAAACAATAACAGCGCAATATCCATCAAGCATCTCTCCCCTCGTAATGGCTATCCAGTTTTATTCTCGCATTATCCCCCCAATGATAAGTTTAGAGGCTGCTAAACAAAAGTTGCGAGAAAATGCCGATCAATTTTGGCTGCTTCTCTTCATCGCATCGAAAAAATAATGCAGACTGCATCATGCTTTGCTAAGGTACGCACATGTCTCCAATATTCGAATCACTATCTCGCGGCATTCGCGACCTGTTCCATTTCAAGGTCTTGCTGATCGTGATCTGGCCTATCGTTGCTGCTACGTTGTTATGGCTGATTGTCGGCGTGGTTTTCTGGGATACGTTTTCCAGCTGGCTCACCAGCGGCCTGGCCTTCATCGGCATCCAGCCCTGGCTGGACGGTCTTGAGCCGCGTTGGATCGCGAATGTCATACAGGCTCTCATCCACTTGATGATATTCGCACCGATGGCGCTCATTACCGCGCTGGTGCTCACCGCCCTGTTTGCGATGCCCGCGCTGATCCGGCTGGTGGAAGAGCGCTATTATCCTCAGCTCAAACGCGAGAGCGGCGGCAGCGTGATCGGCAACCTGCTCAATGCACTGCTCGCTGTGTGCATCTTTGTCGCGATCTGGGTGGTCACCTTACCGTTGTGGATGATCGGTGTGGGCGTAGTGATTCCCTTTATTGCGGCAACGTATCTGAACCAGCGCCTGTTCCGCTACGATGCGCTCGCCGAACACGCCAGCCGCGATGAAATGCAAATCCTGCTCACGAAATACCAGTCGTCATGGTGGGGACTGGGGCTGCTGACTGGCTTGTTGCAATTCATCCCTCTCCTCAACCTGTTCGCGCCGGTATTCACCGCTCTGGTGTTCATCCACTTCGGGTTAGGGCGCTTGGCGAGTCTGCGGGGCGGCACTCACGCAGGCTGATTCCCTGGCTGGCTGAAGTCCGACTGCCACTACTCTGTTTACCTCATCGACTAGCCCGCGCGAGACAGGTGAGAATCATTCGCCACGAGTGGTGTATATAATGTTGATGGTATTGCTTGGGTATCGTTCTGGGGTTAGACTGTAAACAGATCATATACAAAACGAGGCCGCAGATGAAACGTATCGCAATCTTTTTGATCCTGTCCGTCGTGCTTGTTGGCTGTGGTACGCGTGTACCCCCTGACCCCGCCTATTACCACATGGATTCGGGCAAGCTACCGACGCCGGATGTGGCGCTGAACATCCCGGGTTTGGGCCCATGTACCGACAACCCGGATCGCACACTGCACCTGAATTCCAGCCAGCCTGTGAACGTGCTGATACACGGCTGTTTCGGTTCGTCCGGCCAATTCCGCGGCCTCGCGCAGGTACTCGCATTCCAGGGACAGCAGACCGCCTGCTTCACCTACGACGACCGTGCGGCACTCACGCAAAGCGCCACCGGATTGCGCAAAGCCGTCAACCTGCTTTCCGAACAAACCAACGTACCTCTGATCACTGTGATCGGTCACAGTCAGGGCGCACTGGTTACCCGCAAGTCGGTCACCGAGTTGCCGGTGACACCACCCAAGCGCCAGGCAGACCTTCGCCTAGTGACGATATCCGGGCCGTTTGACGGTATCGTATCCGCTGAAACCTGCGGCAATGACTGGTTGAGCTGGGCATCCCTCGGATTGCTGCCAGTGAGCTGCTATGTAGTAACCGGCGCGAAGTGGATGGACATCACCTACTCATCCGGCTTCATCCGCAATCCCGGCAAATTGATTCCCGAGGTGGGTAGCTACCTGAAGATCGATACCGATGAAACCGGCACTTGTCGGCGCGAGCGCGATGGCCGCTGTATTGAAAGCGATGAGGTATTTTCGCTGGACGAGCAGAACAACCCATTGGTTGATAACGATGCACGCGCACGACGCGTGATGGTGCGTGCAGGTCATGTCGAAATCGTCGGCGACAAGCGTGTTGCCCCAACCAAGCTAATCTCTATCTTGCAGGAGCAAGGGGTAATACGCCCCACCGTGCCCGAGAGTGCGTCTGCCTTCAACCGGATGTTGGCGAGAGTGTATCAGGACGAATCGCTACTTAAACGGAATGGTCCGCAGTAACGCGGCTCACCCTCGCAATCAATTCCGTTTGGCTTATATTCAGCCGGAATTTATTCAGCATTCTCACGAAGTAAAGGCGCCACTCATTCCGGACTGGTGTACCTAAGCTATAGGGCGGTTAACGATACTCTATCGCCAGAACATTGACCGTGAGCCAAAAAGGAGATCGTTTATGTCTAATGATAAAGCGGTATCAACACATTACCTGCACGGCAATTTACTCAAGGCGATTCAGGATTCTCTGTCCAAGCTCGACAAAACAATTGATAGCGTCACAATCGAAGATCTCGCTCCAGTCGATGAGTTTCATATCGGCGGGCGGATAGCGACCGAGAATATTCTGGGTCAGCTAAAGTTCTCCGAGCGGGATCACATACTCGATGTGGGGTGCGGCCTTGGCGGCGCTTCACGCTATGTTGCAAACAAGTACAACAATCGGGTTACCGGAATCGACCTGACCGGGGAGTATATCGAAACAGGCAAGGCACTTAGTTCCTGGGTCAAACTGGATGATCGCGTCACCCTTCAACAGGGCAGCGCGCTTGCGATGCCCTTTCAGGACGCAACCTTCGATGGCGGTATCATGATGCACGTCGGCATGAATATCGCCGAAAAGGCGCGGCTTTTCGAAGAAGTATTTCGCGTACTGCGCCCCGGATCGTTTTTCGGAATATATGATGTGATGCGCATCAAAGAAGGCGAGCTAAGCTATCCGGTTCCTTGGGCAGCAGAACAAAGTACCAGCAGCCTGTCTACTCCTGACCAATACAAACAGGCCCTGTCTAATGCCGGATTCAATGTTCACAATGAGAGCAATCGCCGTGATTTCGCGCTGGAATTCTTCAAGCAACTGCGCGCAAAAACCGAGGCCAATGGCGGGCCACCCCCGCTCGGGCTTCACACGCTGATGAAGGAAAGCACGGCGATCAAAATAAAAAACATGATCGACAACATCGTCGCAAATTTTATTGCACCGGTTGAAATGGTTGCGGTAAAAGCCCGGTAAAACAAGCAAGATTCTTTTGTTTTGGGAAAAATACGGTAGTAGAAAGGGCGTTCGAATCGGCCCTTTTACCGCTACCCTCCTTCCAACCTCTAGGCAATAAATCAATTCAACCAATGTGCCCGGCACACAGCACGAATTCAATCATCGCCATAAAATCACACGGGAAAATCTCGCCGGATTTCGCATCCGTAGCTCAGCCTGTTAAAATGCGCTCCGAGTTCAGCGTATATAACCTTTAAGATTTTCCTCTGCCGGTTTTTTCACCTTCTGACTTTCTGCTTCCCCGCGAAGTATGCGGTGTTGTGTCGTAACGACAATCAATTTTTTCTTCCTAATCCATCGCAAATGGCGGGAAGTTGTTTATTCGAGGTAACCATGAATCCGCAAAATTTTTCAGAAGTTAAAACCAATATCCTGAGCGGGCTGACCGTCGCGCTGGCACTGGTTCCCGAGGCCATCGCCTTCGCCTTCGTCGCGCATGTGCATCCGCTTGTTGGGCTGTATGCCGCGTTCATGGTCGGCCTGATCACTTCGCTGATTGGCGGTAGGCCCGGCATGATCTCCGGCGCAACAGGCGCATTGGCGGTAGTGATGGTGGCGCTGGTGGTGCAGCACGGTGTTGAGTATCTGTTCGCCGCGGTGGTGCTGATGGGCGTGCTGCAGATCGCTTTCGGTCTGCTGAAGTTCGGCAAGTTCATCCGCATGGTACCGCACCCGGTGATGCTGGGATTCGTCAACGGTCTGGCGATCGTAATCTTTCTGGCACAGATGGGGCACTTCAAAGTCGCCAATCCGGACGGCACCCTGAGCTGGATGCAGGGTGTCCCGCTATACACCATGCTGGGCTTGATTGCGCTGACCATGGCGATCATCTATCTATTGCCGAGATTGACCAAGGTAATCCCTTCGACGCTGGCGGCAATTGCCACGGTCTCAGCGCTGGTGATATTTTCCGGCATGGATACCCGAACCGTCGGCGACCTCGCGTCGATCAAGGGTGGGCTGCCCGATTTTCATATTCCCAGCGTACCGTTCAACTGGGATACGCTGAAGATCATCCTCCCATATAGTTTGATCCTCGCCGGTATCGGCTTGATCGAGTCGCTGTTGACGCTGAACCTGATCGACGATATGACACAGACACGCGGCATGCCGAATCGTGCTTCCATCGGCCAAGGGGTAGCCAACGTGGTCACCGGCTTCTTTGGCGGCATGGGCGGCTGCGCGATGATCGGGCAAAGCATGATCAACGTGACCAACGGCGCGGTGAAAAATATATCCGGCATTGCCGCCGCATTATTTTTGCTGAGCTTCATTCTGTTTGCGTCCGAGTGGATCGAGATGATTCCGCTGGCGGCGCTGATCGGCCTGATGTTCGTGGTGTCTGAAAAAACCTTCGAGTGGGGCAGCTTGCGCCTATGGGGCAAGGTGCCGACAGCCGACGCACTGGTCGTGGTGACTGTTGCGGTGGTAACAGTGCTGACCGATCTTGCCATCGCCGTGATCGTCGGTGTGATCATCTCGGCACTGGTATTCGCCTGGCAGCATGCTAAGACGATTGAAGTCAGTGTCTCAATAGATGAAAACGGCTGGAAGGTCTATGATTTGAGCGGTTCGTTGTTCTTTGCCTCAACACAGAATTTCCTCGCGCTGTTCTCGCCGAAGGACGATCCAGCCGAAGTGGTGATCGACTTCAAGAATGCCCGCGTTATAGATCATTCCGCGCTCGAAGCTATTGATTTGCTGGCGGAGCGTTATACACAACTGGGCAAAAAATTACACCTGCGCCACCTCAGCCCGGACTGTCTGGAGTTGCTCGACAAAGCCAAAGATATGATCGAAGTGAACGTGTTGGAAGACCCGGTCTATCATCCGGCGGATAACCGTCTTGGCTAAACTGCCAGATTAATTCACTGCAGCACAGGTGATTGAACGATCTGTGCTGATGTGAAAACTGTTCACGGCCATTTTTAAGGTACAGTAGATTCCTGCCTCCACATTGGGATATTGCCATGAATACCGAAGAGTTAAGCAAAGAACAACGCATCCTGCGCATCATGCGCAAGACGCTGAGCAACGTCGTCAAAGACGTGACGCCGCTGGGCGGACGCTCCAATCCGCTGTCGGAGGACACCATCCATGACATCAAGGAGTGTTTTGCGTTGATCTCGGAACGTGAAAGGGAATTGGCCGAAGCGCTCGGCTTCGATCAATCCAAACCCTATTACGCGGACGGCGAGCTGCCAAACGCGAAAGTGATCAGCATCACCAAGCCGACCAAAGAGTAGTTTAAGGCAGAAAGTGCATGGGCGATGCCGTGGTCAATGGCGGCGGCGTGATTTAGATTCCGGCGATATTCAATATGCTGTGCGCCTATACCGGCATCCGGTTTGACATGAAGCGGGGCGCCGACTGATAACGTGTAACGCCAATCGCATGCGCACTTCGGGTAAAATGAGAAACACAGGCACCTTAAATTATGTCTAACAATGTCTTCCCATTGAGTAACAAATACCGGCTGACCGTAACTAGGCTGCTGGTCATATTGACTGTGGCAGTATTTCTTGATGAGCTGCTGGTGTTGTTCCTGCTGGATATGTTGCCGCCCATGCCAAAACTTGCGGACTATCTGCTGGATGCGACGTTGATGGCCGCGCTGATTTTCCCCGTATTCTATTTTCTTGTTTATCGCCCCATGTCGCGGAACATCGCCGAGCTCAGGCAGGCAGAGGAAGAATTAAGTACCGTCTCGGTCGCTTTTGAGAGCAAAGACCCCATCCTAATCACCGATGCACAGGCCAATATCCTCCGCGCCAATAAAACTTTTCAAAATATCTCGGGCTATAGCGCGGAAGAGCTGGTAGGGAGAAACCCGCGCATCTTCAATTCAGAACGTTATAGCGAGGCTTATTACAATAAAATGTGGCATCAATTAGTACGCACAGGCTCCTGGTCCGGAGAGACACGTATCAGAGACAAACGAGGTTATGAAACTCCAATCGGTGTTGTCATTAACGCCGTTAAAAACGAACAGCAGGAAACCACGCATTACGTGGCGATCTACAACTAGCCGGATGCCTGCCCGATCTTTCCCGGCGCAGGCTCGGCTTTACGGCACGCCCATTCCCGGCAAGGCGAGTTTGTCTACATCGTACAAGGCCATGCGGTACTCATCACCGATGCCGGCGAAATGCCACTCACTACCGGCATGTGCGCGGGATTCAAGTACGGCACCGGCAATGCACACCAGCTGCTCAATCGCTCAAATGAAGAAGTCTTTTACCTCGAAGTCGGCGACCGCAGCGCGGGCGATACCGTCGAGTATTCCGATGACGATTTGCAAGCCGCATTCGTCGCAGGTAAATGGCAGTTCGCGCACAAGGATGGAACGCCGTATTGAGATGCGGGAAACTTCAGGATGGGTGTCTGGTTGATGTTGTAAAAAGAATGGAACTCTAAGCCAACCACGTCGAGTTTTGCGCAGCTCACATTTGCTATCATGCCGCCATGACCCAATCACATTCAGCCAAATCCGCGCCCGTTCATCGCCTCGCCCTGCGCGTGCGCGAGATCGGGCAGCTGTTCAACTCGATGGACCCCACCCCGTTCCTGAACAAAGACCTCGACCCGGAAGCCAACACCTTTATCGAAACCTGGGCGTCGGCTTTTCCGCCCAAAAGTCGCTTCCATATCACCGTCCATATCGAAATCTGGCCGGAAGATGAAAATAAGGTCGCCATGCTCACCGGTGCGATCCACAACCACTTCACCTACAAAGCCGAGCAGACGCGACGCGCGCTCAAACATCTTTTGCAGCAAGGCCGCATCAGCCTCGCGATCGGCATCGTGTTCGTCAGTTTCTGCCTGATCGTGGCGGATGCCATCGGCAATCTTGGCACCCACGCCAGCTACAACATCGCACGCGAAAGCCTCACCATCGTCGGCTGGGTCGCCATGTGGCGTCCGTTGCAGATATTCCTTTACGACTGGTGGCCGCTGCAGCGGCAGATACGCCTGTACCTGAGACTGGCAGCCGCGCATATTCAAGTGGTGCAGGGAAAGTGAGTGCAGCGTGTGCTGCAAGGAATTTGTTGAGTGTTACTTTAAAGATAAAATATATCCGTTTGTGGTTAAGTAGTGACTTAGCACAGTGACATCGCGCTTAGTCCAATACTTGGAAGCTCTATCAGAGCTTGTCAACGTATTGATTCACCTTGCCGGTTTAGCTTGCTTCAGTATGAAGTCCCCGCGTGATCAACTGATATATAAAACGCATAACAGTTGACGCGATTGCCTCCACCACCAGAACGCTCAATCAGCAAGTTTGTTATTTAAGGGGAGTAACATGGTTGTATATTTTTCAGCCTGTCCCCGGCTTTTTAACCAATCTTTCACAAATTCCAGCTTCACAGTTGCCTAAACTGTTTTGCCAACTTAAGGCTCTGTCCTTGATAGTTAGAATTAATATCTTGTCCGTAAAGTAATTCCGGCTTGGCAGCCATACGTTCATATCGAAGCCATCCGACAGTCTGTCCGTGCTCAAGCAGGAATGGTACTTCGTGTGATCGCACTTCCAAAACCCCTCTACTGCTTCCCGCTTTATTAAACTTGGCATTCCAACCGAATCCGGGGTCAAAGAAACCTGCATAGTGAACTCGGAACTCACCTGCGCGCGTATCGTACGGCAGCATCTCGGCGGCATATTCCGGCGGCACGGCAATCGCTTCTTTGGTCATGAGAATATAGAATTCATCAGGATCCAGTATCAGTGATGATGTTTTGTGGAAAAAAATCGGCTCCCAGAAATCCAATGGATCGTAATCCCGCCTTTCCAGATCGATACGTTTGACATGTTTCTTCGAGCGATATCCGATGATGTCGCCTTCTCTGCCATTGCCTTTCAAATCCACAGTGAAAGGCAATGTCCCGGTTTTGATTGATCTCGCGTTTGTTTCGTGATCGCTGCAATCAACGATCTGGCCTTCATCCAGCAGTTTTTTCCATTCTGAGGCTGTGATGGCTTTTGCTCCCTCTCCCCTGGTGCGGCGAAATCTTAGCTGGTTCAGGCGTGTGCCCGTTTTAACGACTACACTGAAGCTCCGGGGCGCCACCTCAATAAATAATTCGCCCTTATATCCCTCACTTACCTGGTCAAAACTGGTCGCTTCATCTGCAATTAAGCGCGTCAAAATATCCAACCTGCCAGTTGAACTCTTTGGGTTGGCAAAGGCGGCAACGTCACTTTTTAAATTAATGGCTTCCAGAAGAGGTATTACATATACCCGTCCCTTTTCAAGAACAGCGCCCTTGCTGAGATCGATTTTGAAATCAGCAAAACGTTCATCCAGCTGCTTCATTTTCTCGATTACTTTCACCCCTTTACCGGGAAGAAAACTCGTATCTACGGGATAGGCGTAATCACCGAGGCGCAGGTCTATGCTCGCGGGTTGGATTTGGTCATGATCCGGTGGCATCATCATCGTGCTGATCTCGCCGCTACTCAGCATTTCCTGAATCTTCTGACTTGGAAGGATGCCGGTATAGTCACCCCCGCGTGTTGTGGCTATCAAACCCGGCTTGGGTGTTGAATTGTTTTTGGTTATGACTTCATTCATCAGATTTACTCTTCAGTGTCTTGTCTTGGTGTCGCCGAACCCACAATACCCGGCTCCATTATGTGTAGCATTTCAAAGAGCAAATACACCGTCTTTGAATTGGCCACTCCCAAGCTTTTTAGTCATCGCCTGCTGGCAAACAGGACAAAGGTTTCGTTCCAAACATTGGCGCAAATAATCTTCTTCGTTTTCCGCCATCGGAATACTCCATTAGGCTAGTTTTCAAATAGCCCCTTAGCCGCGATTATAACCAAAATAAAGGGCCACTCGAATGATAGGAGGCTGCCGGAGGGCTGAACGATATCCAGCTACGCCTGCTGGAAGAGCGCCGCGCGGCGATCACCAAGCATGAGTGGGTACATCACCATGACTTCAAAACCAGAGAAGATGCGAAACTGGCGACATTCGACTGCATCGAGTGCCTTTATAATCGCAACCGCATCCATTAGTCACTCGGTTACCGTACCTCGGATGAGGTGGAGAGGTTGTACCATGGCGCTTAATTTCACTGTCCGTGAAAACGGGGTTAGCTCAGTTGTCGTTGATCTTGTGCCAGACTTACATAACGCTTGGGTGTACACTTAACTGCGTGTAGATTCACCCTACACTCGGCTGACAGTCAGAAATTAAGGAGAATGCCATGTTCATGATCGAATACAAAGAGATTGGTTGGTGGTACTGGTTAGTATCGGCATGCCTGTTAACATTCGGCGTGTTGGGAAATCCGGCAGGTTTTATTTTGGCTATCGGCCTGACCGTATTTCAACTGTTTCATTTTCTGATTCGGGAGCGCAGCATCAAAGCTTTTCCTGTGCAAGTCCGAATCGGGTATCTGCTCCTGCTTCTTGTCGCCCTGCCCAAACCGCTTCAATTGATCTATTGGATACCGACCATAGGCACGTGGGCGCAGATTATATTCGGCTACTGCGCCATGGCCCGCTGCGTTTCATTGCTACCCTGGAACCTCAGTGAAAGATTCTCGCTCGCCTTGCTAAAGAAAACGTTTTTCAGTCGCCCGGTTCGTGGAAGCATTAAACAGGGGTTTGCAGCGGCCAAGCAAACACCCCTATCTAAAGTAGCCTTATGACTTTACAGCGCGCGTCTTAAGCACCATGTAGAACATCAGTAATGCGGAGACCAAAATGGTGATGGATGACATCGCCAGGATGGGTTCGATCTTTTCTCCCGGTACCATACCGCCGTATAGCAGAAACAGACCGGTGAAAATCACGATAGAGCCAGCATGATGCAAAATGAACTGGATCTTAGCGATGATCTGGCTCGGGTTGGCGAGCCACAGTTTGTGAATGATTCCGTAGCTCAGCGATAGAAGAAAACCGATCAGGTTGATATGGGCGTGTGTCGGGCGCTCGCCGTGTTCATTCGATGCCGCCATATAGATACCCAGACACATACCGAGAACGATGTAACCCATTGCCCATACAAGATACTTTCTGTCATAGCTCATGAAACATTCTCCTTGATTGGTGAAACGTAAAAGTGCTTAGATATATTTTCTGGTCGGGGCGTAAGCGCAGGGCATTAACTCATGATTTTCTCCTTGAACGGGTCGTGGTGGTGGCTGCCGGAGCCGGTTCGATAATCGCCAGCAAAAATTGAACTAGTACGCGCCGCGCCGCAGGCAGCGGTAATCCGTGACTGCGCACCAGGCGGTGCCATAGGTCGAATGACAGCGCAGATTCCCATCCGGCGATCATCTCGCGGCTAACTTTCTTGCCCAGATGCTGCTTCAGCAGTTTGTTCACGAAGGCAGTCTGCATCTCGCGAAATCCACTATTCAACTCAGCCAGAAACGGAAGCACCTTATCCTCGCGCCAGGCAAACCATGGCTCGAAATGCAGGTGTTGTTGCTCCATCTCGGCCACCAGTAATTCTGCGGCGTAGGGCAGATCGGATGCGGCCAGAATATCTTCAGCCTGCAATGGCGGTGCCTTGGCGATGACGTGCGAAGTGCAGCCTTGCAGTAGCTCGTTCATGCTTGGGAAATGCTTGTACACCGTGGGCAGTGATACCCCCGCGTGTTTGGCAATGTCGGCGTAACTGGTTGCGACTGCGCCCTTGGCTGCATGCAGTTCGGCAGCGGCAGCCGCGATGCCGTCTTTCAGCTCGGCTTGTTGCCGATGACGTGTTTCGATGTTGTAGGCTCTGGTTTTCAACGTGGAGATTTTCGCGTGATGGATAATTGATTTAAGTATATATAAAATCAATTTAAATGCAAGCGCTGCCCTGCACTAACTGTTAAATCAAGGAGTGGCTAGTGGTGGCTGGTTTGCCGCGCCGGGCGAAAACCTTACTCGCCCATCAACCCCGGCAACCACTGCACCATTTCCGGGAACATCACGATCAGCCCCAGTACCAGCACCTGCAGCGCGATGAAAGGCATCACGCCGAGATAAATATCCTGAATGCGCACCGAGGGCGGGGCCACCGATTTTAGGTAGAACAGCGAGAAGCCGAAGGGCGGAGTGAGGAAGGAGGTTTGCAAATTCATCGCGATGAGGATCGCGAACCACAGCAGATCGATGCCCATCAACTGGGCAATCGGCGCGAGTATCGGCACGACGATAAAACATATCTCCAGAAAGTCGAGGAAGAATCCCAGCACGAAGATCAGTAGCATGCTGGCAGCGATGAAGCTCCATTCGCCGCCGGGCAGTGCCGTCATCACGTCCTCGACCACGATGTCGCCGCCCATCGAGCGGAACACCAGGCCGAATGCGGTCGCGCCGATCAGCACCATGAACACCATGCTGGTCAGGCGCGCGGTTTGGCGTGAACTGTCGCGCAGGTTGGCGAACGACATGCGCCGGTGCATCGCCGCCAGCACCATGCTGCCCAGTGCACCGACCGCAGCCGATTCGGTGGGCGAGGCGATGCCGAAGAAGATCGACCCCAGCACGGCAACCACCAGCAGCATGATCGGCACCAGATTTTTAATCACCTTGCCGGTCAGATCAGACACGTCTTCTTTTGTTTTCGCGGCGGGCACCAGCTCGGGCCGCAGGAATGCGATCACCAGCACATAGGCCATAAAGGCCAGCACCAGCAACAGGCCCGGCACCACGGCGGCGGCGAACAGCTCACCCGCGGCCACGCCCATCACATCGCCCAGCAAGATCAGGATGATGCTCGGCGGAATAATCTGCCCCAGCGTGCCCGACGAGGCGATGATGCCGGCCGCCAGACGCTTGTCATAGCCGTTCTTCAGCATCACCGGCAGCGCGATCACGCCCATCGCCACCACCGTTGCACCCACCACCCCCGTGGTCGCCGCCAGCACCGCGCCCACCAGCACGATGGCGATGGCCATGCCGCCGCGCAATTGTCCCAGCAGGCGTTCCACCGTTTCCAGCATCTCCTCCGCAATACCGGAACGTTCAAGCAACACACCCATGAAGACAAACAGCGGCACCGCCAGCAGGCTGAAATTGGTCATCACCCCCCACACCCGCATCGGCAACAGCTCGAATTCCTGCAAGCCGAGGAAGATGCCGCCAAAGGCCATCGCGATTGCGCCCAGCGTAAAGGCCACCGGAAAGCCGATCATCAGCAGCACAATCGCCGCCGCGAACATCACGATCGCCCAGTATTCCATCTCCATTACGGCTGCTCCCCGGTTGTTTGTTCGGGGCCGAAGAGGACATGCAGGCAGCGCACGATCATCGCCACGCCCTGCAAGGCCAGCAGCGCAAAGCCGAAGGGGATCATCGCTTTGAGCAGCCAGCGATAAGGCAGCCCGCCGGGGTCGGGCGAAGTCTCGCCCCAACCGTAAGATTGCATCACAAACGGAATCGCGCTGTAGATCATCAGCCCGCAAAAGGGCAGCAACATGAACAGGCAACCGAAAATATCCACCATCGCGCGGCGCTTGTCGTTCATCCAGCGCGCCTGATAGAAAATGTCCACCCGGACATGCTCGTCATGCTTGAGGGTGTAAGCCGCACCCAGCAGAAACACCAGCGCGAACAAATGCCACTCCAGCTCCTGCAAAGCGATCGAACCCGACTGAAACAGATAGCGCATCGCCACGTCATAACAGACCAGCAGCACCAGCACCACCACCAGCCAGGCGCTCAGCCGTCCTATACCCTCGCTGATCCTGTTGATCAGCGCGGCGACAGGTGTCAGAAATCTCAACAAAATTGTCATATACGCATTACCCGGATCGAATACTTTTAACAGGGGGCGCATTTTACTCGGAGGAGGGGGCCATAGGGTGGATAAGCGTTGCGCATCCACCTTTTTAAGATGGCTCACCGGCTTAATTGAATGTCGGGCGGCAGTTCTTGATACGTTGCAGACACCGGTATTTTTTAGAAGCAATCGTTCGGCTATTTTGGCAGTGCGTGTGGTGAATGCTACTTTGCTAGACCTGAGCCAGATGGCTTGTTCTCGCTTGAAAATAATTCGAGCCTGGTCACTTTGGCTCATGCAAGGCGGCTTGAGGTAAGAATCAATCGACCCCATTGATTTTTGGTGGGCAACAAGTTGCGCGCCATAGCCAAAGCAATTCGACTCCGGTACATTAAAGCTTGGCCCTATACTGGCATCGACACGACAAAGGAGAAAGAATATGCGCATATTGCACACGATGATACGTAGCGGCGACCTGGATCGCTCCATTGATTTTTATACCCAGGTGCTGGGCATGCAGCTGCTGCGCCGAAACGACTATCCCGAGGGAAAATTCACGCTGGCGTTCCTGGGCTATGGCGACGAGCGCGAGCAGGCCGTGATCGAGCTGACCTACAACTGGGGTGTCGACAAATATGACTTGGGAACCGGCTTCGGGCATATCGCCATCGAGGTCGACGACGTCTATGCAGCCTGCGAAGAGATCACGCGACGCGGCGGGGCGGTGGTGCGCGACGCAGGGCCGATGCACGGCGGGAAAACGATCATCGCGTTCGTGGCCGACCCCGACGGCTACAAGATCGAACTGATCGGCAAGTAGGCTTGAAAGGCGAGGTGCAGTGGCCGTTCTTCGGCCTTTGCTGACTGTCGCAGATGATCGGATTAGATTGCTACGAGTGTCCGCTTCTTAAAAATCTAACGGCTGTTCCCGACACATTGCGGACTTTGGCTGATGTTAAAAACTAATGCGAACCCGCCCCTTTTAAATGGTCGCCGCCAGTAATGGCCGCAATGCGGCATCGGCCTGGGCGAACGGATCGAAGGTCAGCAGGTTGTCCTCGGCCAGGCTGGCCGCCTCGTCGATCAACTGCGGCAGGCCGCTGACGCGGATGTCGCTGAGGGTGACGTGGCTGTTGTCTTTACCGAAGCCGAGCAGGTCGAACGACAGGTTGACTGCGGTGTTCTTAGCGACACCGGTGAGGTCTACGCGGTAGGTGCGGCTGCCGTCCGGGTTGTCGATGCAGGTGACGCAATCGGAGACGTGCTGGG
>Ga0224495_10000197_pt1 | contig 48650 bp, 31 predicted proteins | sample SF_Jul11_sed_USG_FD_168128 | JGI IMG/M metagenome (GOLD analysis project Ga0224495, IMG submission 168128) | Sediment microbial communities from San Francisco Bay, California, United States - SF_Jul11_sed_USGS_4_1 | ecosystem: Environmental > Aquatic > Marine > Sediment | place: USA: California...
AGCCCCGGCGGGCGTATTCGCGTAAAACATATGGCGCGGCCAGCTTCATCGCGAACCAGACCGCGTCTTTTCTTCCGCCCCCCGCAAGGGCAACGCAAGGGGCTGAACGCCGCTTCTGCGCCCTTGAAAGGGTCTTCGCCAATGCGGTGGGGACGGGGGCGAAAACCGCATATTCGCCCCCTGAAAGGGCCGCAATCGGCCCACGGCGACTGCCACGCAAAAATCGCTAGGGGGAAAGCAGAACCGCTTCGGAAGGCGCCGACTCGCAGCCGCTGCCGGAGACGGCGACTATGCGATAGGCCACCGCAGCGCCGTTCATGGGCTCCGCATCCAGCCAGCGCACCTCGGTGATCGGGCGCTGGGTAAGGCGACGATAAACCGGGGGGGCGCCGCCGGAACTGTCTCCGGGGTTGTCGCTGCGTTCCACCTGATAGCCCGCCACACGCCCGCCAGCCACCGGCTGCCACACCACCAGCACGCCGCGCCGCGTGACGCGCGGAATCATCGGCGCGTCCGGCGCCGCTACCGTTCCCGCAGGGGCCGTGCCCAACGGGCCGATGGTCACCTGCAGGACGTGGGTAGCCAACGCCGTCCCGCTGGAAATCACCGGGGCCGGAAACTGGAACTGACGCGCCTGCGTCATGTCCAGTTCCGTGCCGGTGGCCGGATCGGCCAGCAGCAGGGCGCGGCCGCCGCACACGTCGCCGGAGGACGGCATGTCCCACGTCAGGGTGACGGTGGCGCCGGGCGCCACGGCCGCCCCCAGACCACTGGGCGGCGTGGCCACATGCAGTTCCCACACGTCGGCGTCGCCGCGCACGTCCCGACGCAGATCCGCCGCCGCGGGACCGCCGCTCGGCACCGGTGGCCGGAACCAGGCCTGCACCGGCCCGGCCTGCACCGCCGGACTGTCCACGCCGGGGTCAAAGGCGGTGCTGGCGCCGGTCTGGATGGCGGCGGTCACCCGCGCGGCGGCCACCGAGGCCCCCCAGGGTACCGACGCGGTCAAATTCAGGGCCACGGACGGGGACGCGGGGGACTGGGCCAGCACCGGAGACCCCGCCGAGACGACCAGCAGGCCACATGCCAGGGCCAGCCACGCTCCGGCCCGCCATAACCGGCGAGGGGGCATCTGAAGCGGAGCGGGCTGAAGCGGAGCGGGCAGCATCATGGCCGGGGCACCTCCACGCTGTAACCGGAGCCGGGCACCGGAACGGTCAGGCGGATGAAGTAGGAACGCCGCGGCAGCAACATGTCGGCACTGCCCACCGGCTGGAACAGCACTGCACCGGCGCTGTCGTCCAGGAACAGCAGGGAACCGTCCACGATGCCTGCGGCCACCGCCTGGGCGAAGCTCCAGTTGGCTCCGGCGGGGCCGCGCACCACCAGGCTGGAGACCGGCGCCGGTTTGGTGAACGGGCTGGAAATCAGCGTCAGGCCGGTGCCCGACAGGGGGATGGGCGGATAGCTGCCCAGGTCGGCCCCCGCCAGGTTCAACACCGAACTGGAACCGGAAGCGGCCACGAACACGCCGCCGCCCGGCACAAAATTGGCGAGCGTCGCAGTCAGGGGCACAAAGTCGCCATCCGGGAGGCCGTCGCCGTTGGCGTCCACGCCGCGCGTCGGATCCCAGCCCCAGGCGCTCACGCCCTTTGTCTGGCCGGGCCCGCAGGCGCCCACCGCGCCGCTGCCCGAGGCGGCCACGCCACCGGAGACACAGCTTCCGACAATCGGCAACAGGTTGCTTTGCAGGTCCGCCGGGCTCAACTGGCCGGGCACCGAAATGGCGTTCAGGCCGTTCCGCAGCGCGCTCTGGAACACCACCTCGTTGGAAGTCACCGAAACCCGTCCGGCGGCGTCATAGGCCAAAAGCACCACATACACGCCGGCATTTGCGGGCAGACCGGTGAGGGTGAACTCCTGCCGCGTACCAGGATCGGCGGGCAGCAGCGGCACCCACACGCGGCTCACCGACACCGGCGGCGCCAGCGCATTGGGCTGCAACGCCCAGCGGAACTCATAGCGGGCGGCGCGGCCACCGGCGGACTGTGGCGCGGTCCAGAACAGCCGGGCCTCGTGGGTGCGTACCGATCCCGTCACCAGTTGCAGGTCGCCCACCCCGTCCGGCCCGGAAGAGCCCGGCACCGCATCCACCGTGGTGGTGAACGACACCACCGCGTCGGTGACGCGGAACAGCTCCACCGGGCGCCGCTCGCGCACGCCGTTGACCCAATCCCAGCGTACCGGCACCAGCGCCACGTGGTAGGTGGTGCCGGTGGCCAGGCCGTACACGGTAAAGGTTTGGCGGCTGCCCGCCAGGGTCGGCAACGGCACCCCCTGCACCGGCGTGGCCAGTGCGAAGCTGGCGGCATCGGTGATCGGGAGGGTGGCCAGACGCATGTCGTAGCTCTCGGCGCCACCCGCAGGAACGGTCCACACCAGCGTGGCGCTGCCACTGCCGATCTGGTTCACGCTCAGGTCGGTCACCGGGGCCAGGGGCGCCAGGGCCGTGGTGAAGCTTACCACGTTGGAGATCGGCGCGTAATGGCCGGGATTGGCGTCGATGCCCTTGACCGCAAAATGATAGGTGATGCCAGGAGCCAGGCCGGTCACCAGCCAGGTGGTGGCGGTGCCACGGGTCTCTCCGGCCACCACTACCGGCGCCACAAACTCGGAACGCTGCACCTTGTCGAACGGAATCGCAAAGTTGTTGTTGCCGCCCACTTCGGAAATGGGCAGCGTGGCAATGCGCAGGTCGTACCCCAGCACCGCGCCGCCCGGGGTCACCCCGGCATCATTGCCGACGCCGGTCCAGGTGAGGCGAACCGTGGTGCGGGGATCGGGGCCCGCCACCACCGCCAGGTTGGTCACCGCCTCCGGCGCGACGGCGTCGTTGCTCAGAATCACCGCCAGGGTGGCCATGGGTGACAGGTTTCCGTGCAGGGTCTGGGCGCCGCTGGCGGCATCCACGGTGTTCGGGCGGTCCCCGGCGCGCAGCGCCACATACCACGTGCCCGGCGCCTCGCCGACCAGGGTGCGGGTGAAATCAATGAGGGCGGATTCGGCACTGCCAGAGGTCGCGGGCACCGGCAGCGGAAGCACCTGCTCGGCATCGGCAAAGCACACCTGGGTAGCGGCCGGATCGGCCAGCAGGGCGGCGCAATCCACCGCGCCGCTGCCGTCCACGATCTGGCGGTTCGACCAGCGCAGATCATAGCCGCCCGCACGGCCCGTGTTGCCATCGTCGCCGGGAGCATTCCAGCCGACGCGCACGCCGGTGGCGGTGCGCCCGGTCTCTGTCAGGAGCATGCCCGCGGGGGCCACCAGATCGGCCTCGTAGGCCACGTCCACCGCGCCGCCAAAATGGCGCGACACGCCGTTGGCGGCAAACGTATCCGCGCGTTCGGCCCAGCGGGTCACACTGCCCGAATCGGCGATGACGCTCTGCCCCGCCCACCCCCGGCCATCCCAGCGGTACATCGCGGTGGCCATCTGAATGCTGTAGTAGATACTGGACGGAGACGCGCCATCCACGATGGTCATCAGCATTTCGTCCGACCACGGATCCGCCACGATTTGCATCGCCGCCGGCACCGTCTGCACTCCCAACTCCGACGTCCCGAGTATCGCCCTGGACGGCACCAGTTGTGGAAGTTCCTGAACTTCCGCCGACCAGCCACCGGCGGCGGTCCAGGTGCGCGAAAGGATTCGGGACGAATCGGAATAAACCGTGACCAGTCGGCCCCGACCGTCCCACGCCAGATCAAAATTCCGCCCGGCCGCCACGCTGGTGCCGGAAACATAAGAGGAGGCGGAGGCACGCAATCCCGGCGCGCTCCATGCGCCATTCCAGAAGGCGCTCACCAGCGCGTGCTGGCCACTCGACTCCAGTTGGGCAAACACCGCCACCCGGTCGCTGGTGCGATCCGCTTCGGCCTCGATAAACACCGGGCCGCCGCTCGAGGACACCGCGCTGACACTGCTGGTGCCGCTCCAGGTCACGCCGTTCCAGGTTGTCGCATACAGGCTGCCGCTGCTGCCCTGCCCCCACACCACCACGGCGTTGCCGCTGAGTGCCTGCCAGGCGCCGTCAAAGGACGGCTTCAACACGCCGGCGAAATACTGCCCGCCGTTGGACGGCACCAGGACACCGGGACCGAACTGGGTGACAAACGCCCCGCTGGCGCCATCCCACACGGCGGCATGAATCTGCCGGGCCTCGGTGGAATAAACCAGCAGCATGCGCCGGGTACCCGACTGGGGAATCAGGCGCACCCAGCGCACCGGAGAGGACGTGGTGGCCAGCGGCTGCCCGGCGGGCTGCACCACGAAGGGGCCGGTCACCGCACCGGTGGCGCCATTGATGAACTTGTAGTAAAGCCGGTTGTCGGTGGCGCCGTAAACCAGCAGGGCGTCGCCGTTGCCCCCCTGCTCGAAGGCCAGGTCGAAGGCCTGGGTCAGCGTCGAGGAGGTGGAACCCAGAACATCCGCCAGCGTCCAGTTTGTACTGCCCGCCACGGAACGGTACAGGCGCACGCCGCTGGCGGAGGGCACCGCGAGGGTGCCTGCGGCGCCGACCGCCATCAGGTACTGGCCGGGCTGCATCGGGTTGCTGCGCACCACATTCCACAGGTCGTTACGGGTGGTGGTGTGGGGGATCGCGCTGGAGGGGCCGCCGGAAAGCACCGGCTCGGCCACCGGGGCGGCGCCCAGCCAGTCACGGACCTTCAGTCCCTGGGTGCTGTTTTCCGCCAGATAGGCAACCTTGCCCCGCGTGCCCTGGCTCTGCGCCACCAGACTGATCCGCGCCGGGGACTGGCCGCCATCCGGGTTGGTCACGCTCAAAATGTACCCCCCCTGCGCGGTGGCGGCGACGCTCAGCACCGTCTGCATCGACGTGCCGCTCACCCACCCGGCCTGCACTCCGGCAATGCCCGGATCCAGGTCGAACACCGTGATGCCGCCCACGCTCCCGGTGCCGTCGGAAACCACGGCGACATCGGCCCCCGGCTGGAACAGGGCGCCGTCGATGCGCACGGTCTGGCGCGAGGCTCCCGGTGCGAGGGTGGCCGGGTTCAGCCCGGTGATTGTCGGCGCGGCGTTCACCTTCAACAGTGCGGCACGCGTATCCGTGGCCGCCCCGGAGGTGACCTTGACCGCCACCCGGCCGATCGGAGTGGATGGGGCAAGGGTAAGATCGAAAGTCGCGCTGCGACCGTCCACCGCCACCACCGGTGCGGTGAGGGAAATACCTGGCCACGGGCTGCCGGTGGCGGCATCCACGAACTGCATGGAGAAGCTGGCCGGGTTGAACCCGACACCCGCCAGCACCACCCCGGACACGGTGCGGGCCGTGGGCAACAGACCCAGGGCGTCCGCCACCCGGGTGGCCGAAGACGGCAGTTGCAGCTTGCCGATGGTCGGCCCGCTCCCGGTGACCAGCAGGAAGTCGGCGATTTCGATCTTCGCCCCGTCGCCGTTGGTGACGCGCACGGTCCGGTAGCCGAGGGGCGCGCCCGCCGTAACCGAGAGGGACAGGTTGATGGCGCCGGCGGTCGCCCCCGACACGCTGGCGGTGATCGCGGTGTCGACCACCATGTTGCCACTGCCGTCGGCGCGCAGGAAGGCCACCGCCGGATTGGCCGGGGTGGTCACAAAATTACTGCCGGTGATGGTCCGCGCCGCGGTGGCGCCAGCGGCGATTTCCGGGGCCGGGGTCAGGGTGGTGGTGTCCACGATGCCGGTGACGGCAAAGCCCGCCAGCACGCGCACCGCGCTGGACAGGGTGAAGCGGCCGCCATCCGGGTTTTCCACCGTCAGCGGGTGCCACCCCAGTGACGCCAGGGGGTCTACGGTGACCGTGAGCTCCAGCCCGCTGCTGTTGAGCGAAACTTTCGTCACCCGCACATCGGAACCACCGCTCGCCACGCTGCATCCGGAGCCCGCGCAGACGCGGGGCGTGTCTACAAAATTGAACCCACCCACCGCCAACCGGGCGCCCGTCGCGCCGCGCACCAGCACCGACGGCGCCACCGTGGCCACCACCGGGCGCGGATTGACGGTGAAGGCGTGGGACGCATAGGCACCGGACCGGGACAGGGTCACCGTGCCGGTCCCCGGCGCGGCGCCCGCATCCACCCGCACCGGCACCGTCACCGTGCTGATGGTGATGCCGCCGATGGACGCAGAACGCACCGCCAGTGTCGTCTCGGCAGAGGGATAGCTCTGGCTCTCGTCATACACCGAGCCGGTCTTCGAGGTCAGGCGATGAATTCCGGGGTTGCTGAAATGAATGTTCCCCAGGCTCAGGCTGGAACCGAATTCCGTGCCGGTGAGGGTCACCGCAGCCGTTTCCGCCCCGGCGCCCACCGCCGCCTGGCCGGTGGAGCCCACCGTCACGTTGGAAAGCTTCAGTACCCGGGGCAACACCACGGAAAGGGACGACCGCAGGATGACCGTGCCGCCGTTGGGGTTGGTGACGACAATGTCCATGGCGGTAATGTTGGCGGTGCTCGCCACGCTCACCTGCGCCAGGAGGGTGTTGACATCGGTGCGCTGCACCTGATTGACCAGGAACCCGTTACTGCCATAAAGGGCGTTGGAAACCGCCACCGCCGACTGCGGGTGGAAGCCGCTGCCGGTGAGGGTGATCCACGCCGTCTCACCCCGCGCCACCGAGGTGGGCGAGATGCTGGTCAGGGTCGGCGCCGGGTTCAGATTCAGCGCTGCGGGCAGCACCCCGGTGCCGCCGTCCGGATTGGTCACCCGCACCCCCACCAAGGTGCTCGCCTTGAGGCTCGGCACGGTCACGCTGGCCGTGATGCTGGCGGTGCCGACACCCGTCGTCACGCTGCCGGCCCCGACCACTGCGGGCAGGCCATCGCCCGAGGCATCGTCCAGGGAAATCACCGCGCCGGGGACGATCTGGGTCCCCTGCACCGTCAGGGTGAAGGTGGCGGTGCCGCCAGCCGGGGCGCTGGAGGTCAGCGCCGGGCGCGGATTGACGGTCAGGCCACCCCGCACGGTACTGGCGCCGGTAGCGCCGGTCACGGTCACGTCCGCCGCCGTGGGCGCGGTGCCGCCCAGCACCGCCGTGGTCACGGTCACCGCCACCTGTTGCAACCCGCTGGCGGTCGTCTGGCACTGCGCGGGAACACTCAAACAGCCCCCCGGCACCGCCGTGATGACGGCATTGGCGCCCAGGGAGGTGGCGATGCCGGTCACCTGCGACGCGCCCACCGGCGAAACAAAATCGTATCCCCACAACACCGCAGGCCGCCCGCTGACCCCTTCGCCGATCACGGCGGGAGTCAGGTCCGTCACCACCGGCACGCTGCCGTCGGCGCTGAGTACCGCAAGGCCCCCGCGCAGCAACGCGATGCCACGCCCCTGAACCAGTTGCAGGTCGTACAACCCCAGGGGGGCCGAGGCCGCCACGCTCAGGGACGAAATCACCAGTTGATTGACGGAAGAGGCCGCCCCGTCCACCGTGGCGGAGACGCACGGCACGCCAAGGCACATCGGTTCGACACCGCCCTGCAGAAAGTGCAGCACGGCACCCGCTTCAAAGTTGGTGCCGCCCGCCGTCCCGGTCACGGTTTGCCCAACCACCACCTTCGCGGGGGACAGGCTCAGCAGCGTGACCTGGGGATGCACCGACACACCGCCGAACAGGATGGCGCTGCCACGGGATTCCCTGGGCACCGCCACGTCTCCCCCCAGCGCCACCAGGTCTCGCGCCCCCAGCGCCGCGTCGGCGGCCACCGTGAACGGCGCGCTGAAGCCGCCCGTCGCGCTGGCCAGAAGGCCACCGCTCACACCGGTTCCCAGCACCTGCAGGAAGTCACCGGCGGCCAGCCCCCCGGTCAAGGTGAAATTGCCCGCATCCCCCGGATACAACAGGGCGGGAGTGATCGAGGCGATGTCGCGCTGTGGCTGGTGGAGACAGGTTCCGGCACTGCCAATGTAGAGTGGATCGGTGACTCCCGACGTCCCCCCCGGACCGCCGGAACAGTCCAGCGTGCCCGCGAACGGCAACCCGCTGCGGTAGTACACCGCCACCCGGCCGCCACCGCCGCCCGAGCCCTGGTATCCACCCGAGCCGGTATTGGACGAGCCCGCGCCACCACGTGCCGCGATCACCCCGGTTCCCCCCACGCTCCCGGCACGAATCAGCACCGAGCCGCCGGAGCCGCCACCCGCGCCGTTGCCGCCCGGTACGGTGGCAAGGACAGAGCTGGTGGTGCTGCTTTCCGCCGCGACGCTGCCGGCTCCACCGTTGGAACTGATGGTGCCGTCGTTGACCAGCCCCAGGCCCACGTCCAGGACCATGGCGCCGCCCCCGGAACCCCCGAAGCGCCACCATCTTTCACCGGAGCCGTTCAATGCCACATAGGCCAGCCCGCTGCCGCCGCCGCTGCCCGCCATCAGCGGGGCGCCGCCGATACAGTCGGGGCTGACACACTTGCCGTTCAGGTCGTTGGCGGAGCCGCCAAGCCCGGTGCGCGAGCCGTCGGCGCCGCGCCCGCCATAGCCGCCGCCGGTAGCGCCGGAAGCGGCCAGAAGATCCAGCCGCCCCGACTGCACGCCGCCTCCGAAGCCCGTCCCCGGGGCGCCCTTGTGTCCCCCGGACTGGCCGTAGGAATTGGCCGAGATCAAACCACCGGCTTGCACCGTCAGGTTGCCCCCCACCTTAAGGCGCGCAAAAGAGTTGGCCGAATCCACCAGCAGGATGCCGCCACCCCGCACCAGCACGTCACCCGAAACCACCACCTGAATGTCGCCAAGCAGGGCCAGCACCGCACCCGTGTCCACGGTAATCGAGGAGCAGGCCAGGGGCGACCCGGTGGAACTCAGGTCCACCCGCGTTCCGCTGCCGATCGCGTCGCACGCGCCGGGCGCGGCCACCGGCACCAGCAGCGGAGGAGACGTCAACTGGCCGTCCGGATTCAGCACCGCAATGGAAATGTCCGCCAGCGCCGTGACGTCCAGGGTCAGGTTGATCTGCGTCTGGGACACCACCTGCTGGGACACCAGCACACCCCCACCCCTCACCTGCACCGATGCGCCGGACATGAAGCCGGAGCCCGACAGCGTAAACAGCTTGCCCGATTCGCCCAGCGTGGCGGAAACCGGAACGATGCCGGAAATGCGCGGCACCGGCCGCACCGTAATGGCGGAGGCCAGAACTCCCCGGCCGCCATTGGTGTCCGTCAGTGTCAGGCTGCGGGCCGTATCGAAGGGGGCGTCCGGGGCGACGGTGAGGGTCATCTGCAAGGCGGTGTCGCCGAGCACCGTCACGCCGGAGACCCCGATGCCGGTACCGCTCAGGGTCACCGCCGTGGCCGGATTCAGCAGCGTAAATCCACTGCCGGCCACCTGCGCCGTCACCACGCCGCCCTGCGCCACCGTGGTCGGGGTGATGGCCGTGATCGTGGGGCCGGAAATGACCCCGAAGAAACCGGGGGTGGTCACCGTCGTGGTGCCACCATCCGCATTCGTGGCGGTGACCGGGCGCGCCCCCGGCGCCGCAGCGGCGGCCACGTCGACGGTCACCAGGGCGCGGTTGGTGGCGGACAGGGTGACCGACTGCACCGCAATGCCCACACCGAACGCAAATTGCACCCCACCCTGGAAATTGGCGCCGTCCACCACCAGAAGCTGGGACACCGCGCCAGTGGAAACCGTGGCCGGGGACACCGCCGTCACGACGATGTAAGGCAGAACGTTCATCAGGCCGTTGCCGACTCCGGTGCTGCTGTCGGTGTTGACCACCGTCACATCGGAAAGGCCGGGGGCGGCGTTGCTGTCCACCCCGACGGTCAGCGACAGACGGTCCACGCCACCTGCGGAGGAAAACACCGGTGCGGCCGCCGCGTGAATGCCCGGATTGGAAAAAACAACCACCGCGCCGGGGGCAAAGCCGCTTCCCTCCACCTGAACCTGGACCGCCCCGGCGGTCTGCACCCCGCAACCGGCAGGGGCGACGGGAACGCAGGCGGGATCCCCGACACCGGGGGTGGTCAGAACCCTTGTGATCACGGGGCGGGGCAATACGGTCAGGCCACTGCCCAGAGCCGCCGTGGCACCCCCCGGATTGATAACTTGCACCCCCTTGCTGCCGGGCTGGGACGCGGCGCCGATGTCCAGCGTCACATCCAGCAGTGAGGGGGTGCGGTAACGCGTGCCGGTGACCGTCACGGCGGCATCGGACACCACAACCCTGGGCGGATTGATGAAGCCGGAACCCGTCACCTGGATCACCTGCCCGGTGGAGTTGGCGCGGACTGCCGCCGGCTGCACCCCCTTGTAGGCGGTGCCGGTAACCTGCAACGGTTGAGGAACGCCCGCGCCGAACTGAATGGACTGTCCCTGCCGGGCCACCGGGGTGCCGTTGGCCGACGTCCTTCCTTCACTCCAGACCAGGCCGTCCCACACATAGGTGGAAAGGGTCGTGGGCCGGGCCGGGTCGCCATTCCAGTCCACCGCCGCCACCAGCAGCATGGTGGTGGTCGGGTCGGCCACGGCGGTGATGCGCAACGGTCGCGGCATGGATGCCGGCAGGGGGGACAGCACGGGGGGCACAAGCGCGCTCGGCAAGCCCCATCCGGTCAGCGGCGTCCACCACCGGGCCTGCGGCCCATATTGACCATCCAGCCCGTACACCACCGCCAGCCGCTCCTCGAGGGACGACCAGACAATATCGAAAGGCACCACGCCCGCCACCGTCGGCAGTACGTCCGGCGCGGTAACCAGGGGCTGGGGCAACTCCTGCGCGAACAGTCCCCAGATGGTCCCGGACCAGAACTGGGCGAAAAGCTCCCCGCCTTCGGTGGAATTCACCAGCACCACCCGTTCGGAGGTTCCCGCAGCGGCCAGGCGCACGGTGCGCAACACGGCGGTCGGGGATCCGGCGGCGAACAGGGCCGGGATTACCGTCCAGGTGCCTCCGGTGCTGTCCCACACCGCGGAGTCGGGGACCACGGAACCCGCCTTGCCCCACGCCACCATGCCACGCTGCCCCGCCCCCCAATAGGTGACGTCAAACGCCCGCGCGGCCACCGTGGAAAGCCCCGGCCCGGTCAGCGGATCGGCCAGCAGGCGCGGCCCGGAGAAAACCCCGGAAGCCCCGGTGGCGTTCCATTCGGCGGCGCACAGGGTGCGGTCCTGGCGCGCGAAGGCCAGCAACACCCGGTTGCCGGCGCGGTTGGCCGCCAGACGCACCCAGGCCACCGGGCTGAGGGCGTTGTCGCACTGGGCAATGCCCGGCGGGAACACGCCGTCCGGCGTGCCGTTGAACGCGGTCCGGAAATACAGTTTGCCGTCCGCGCCGCCAAAGGCCGCAAAGAACCCGGCGCCACTGCCGGCAGCGGACACCGCGGCCACGTCAAACGGCTGGCTTGCACCGGCAGGCAGGGTCACCGGCGGGGTATCGGCCCACACCCCGGCGCTGCGCCTGCGGAAGCTCAGGGTGTCACCCGTGTCCCGCAACCCCACCATCAAGTCACCCGACGGCAGCCGGGCGAACACCAGCGCTGCGGCGGTCTGCGGCAAGACGCCCCCCACCCCGGCCGGACTGCTCCAGCCAAAACCGTTCCAGCGCCGCGACAGGGGTTGCACGCTTCCATCCAGCAGCAGCATGTCGGCGCTGTTGGTGCCGGGCGGGACCGGCATGATGTTCAGGGGCACAGGCGTGGAAACGGCACCGGCCACATCGTTGTTGTTGATCCACAAATCGCGGCACGGGGTGCCGGGTGCAGGGGTGCTGGTGCAGGTTTCGGTGAGGTTCACCTCGCCCTCGACGGGCACGCTGACCCACGCGGTCATTTGGGTAAAGCTGTCGTAGCGCGAGGTGAGGGTCACCCCCGTGCCGCCCGGGATGACCGTGGCGCCAGGAATGAATCCGGTGCCGAGAACCGTGACCGGCACCGAGGTTTGACCGGCGAACAGCGACGCCGGGCTGATGGAGGAGATCACCGGGAGAGACTGCACGACCAGAATTCCGGGGGTCTGGGCCACGCCGCCGTCCGGATTGGTTACATCGACCGCAACGTTGCCCGCGGTGGCGGACGCAGAGATGAAGATCGGCACCGACAGGGTACCCAGTGCGGTGTCCACGGTAGCCGGGCCGGTGGCGGACACCGCCAGGTCACCAAACGCGACACCCGCGCCGACCTGGAAGTTCTGTCCCGCCAGGGTCAGGGTGTAGTTGAAGCCTCGCGGCGCCGGGGCGCCCGCCACGCCGTTCACCCGCACCTGGGTGATCACCGGGCCGGGAGAAACGCTAAACGCGGACACCGGAGTGGAGGCGGAGCCGTCGGCATTGATCACCCGCACCGGCTTGGGTCCGGGAATTGCCCCCGCACCGATGGACACAAACGCATCCAGCCGGTTGGGCGGCGTGACCGTGACACTGGTGATGGTAATGCCGTTCTTCGTCAGTCCGGGCCGGGCGCCATCAATCTCCGGCACGGCTGCGGTACGGAAGTCCGCCCCCGTCACGGTGATCGGAACCGCCGGGCTCCCCTGACCGCGAACCGCCGGTGTAATGGCGGTAAACGTCGGCGCCACGCTCCGCAACGTAACGTGGCAGCTCCCCGCCGCCCCGTTTTCGACATATTTCGGGTCACTCGGGAGCCCCGCATTGCCACGTGGGCCGCCGGGGCAGCTCAGGGCAGTGGCATCCACCAGCGTTGGATCGCGGTAATACACGGCGATACGGCCACCACCACCGCCCGCGCCCGCGGAACAGCCATATCCGGAACCGCCATATCCGGAACCGCCAGCGCCGCCCTGGGCGCTCAGGTGCACACCCGCCGGCGCCTGAAGCCCGGCGGTGATCAGTCGCACCGTACCGCCCGAGCCACCGCCGCCGCCACCGCCGTCGCTCTGGAAAACGCTGAATATCCCCGGCCCCCAGGTCTGCCCACCGGTGCCGTTGGCGGTGATCAATCCGTTGAGGGTGGAGATGCCCCCGACCTGAATGAGGATGCTGCCGCCGCCCTTGCCACCGGCCATCTTGTTGACGTTGAACGCATTCCGCCCCATGCCGCCGGAACTGCCCGGCAGTTGGGGGCCGAGGGATTCCTCGTAGGCAAGCCCCCCCGGAAGCAATATGGCCCCCCCCTTGCTGGCTCCTCCCCCGACACCGCCGTGGCCGCCACCGGAACCGCCACAACTGGCGCTGATGGAGTTGTTCCCCACGCCTCCGGTACCGGCGGGCTGGGACAACGCCGCCTGGCCGTCGAGATCGATGCGGGCGCTGGTGTCCAGCAAAAAGTTACCACCGGCGTCCAGCACCGCCATCTGGGTGACTGCGGTGACCTTCAGCACTGCCCCCGGCTCGATGGTCAGGTTGCCGACGGCGGACACGGAGCCGCCATTGCGGATGATGCCCGCCACGGTAAGCGCGGCATTGTCGGGGTCCGGCGGATCGCCCGCAGCCTGACGGATGAACAGATTTCCCGCACAGACGGTGCCTTCGAGAGCGGCGGCATTCAGCGGTGTCGAGATGGCCCCCACCACGCACACGGCCTCTGCCTGGGCATCGCGCAGTTCCGCGCCGAGAACCGCCAGACTGGCGGCCACACACAGGAAAAACAGGCGCAATGGTGAGGTCAAACGCATTCGTTTACGATCCGGGACCACTCCCTGAACTGCAGGCGACACGGCGCACACCACAACGGGCGGTTCGCAGGCGACGCCTCCCCGATGACATGCATGGACTTTGCCGCATCGACGCACAACGCCATCAAATTTCGTAAATTCCTATAAATGCTGGCGATTCTACCTGTTTTTTCACTTTTTTTCAAACCTTGCACCCCATGATCCGGAGGGGGAAACGGTGCCAGTAAGGGTAAATATTTGCCGAAAAACAGGTCGTCATGGCTGCGATTTTGCGCATCGGAAACCAAACGCCGGGGCCCCCAGTTCCGGCAGCGAGGCGTGCCGGTTGGCGGACCTCAAAAACACCTCGGGAGCCCCCCAGGATCCCCCCTTGAGCACCCGGTACTGCTCCCCGAAGGCAACACGTTGCAGGTCGGAGCCGGGGTGCGCCCGGTACCAGGTGGCGGTCCACTCCGCCACGTTGCCCGCCATGTCCAGCGCCCCGTAGGGGCTGGCGTTATCCGGGTGGCTGCCGACCGGATCGGGAAAATGCCCGTTCTCCACCGACACCACGCGGGCCGCGTCGAACCGGTTGCCCCACGGGTACAGCCGCCCGTCCTTCCCCCGCGCCGCCTTTTCCCACTCCGCCTCGGTGGGCAGCCGCTTGCCCGCCCAGGCGCAGTAGGCCGCCGCATCGTCATATTTCACCGCGATCACCGGCTGGTCTTCGCGCGGCGTGGTGTTGCTCCACGCCCAGTCCGAAAACGGCTGGTGCCCGCTGGCGGCCAGAAAAACCCGGTAATCACCCACGGTCACCTCGGTGCGGTCGATCCAGAATTCCGGCAGCACCACCCGGTGCCTGGGCATGGAGTCGATGCCCACCTCCACCCCCACCTCGCCATCCGCGGCATCCTGCCCCATGATGAACGCCCCTGCCGGAACCCGAACCATCCCCTCCACGGCGGGTGCGGCCAGCCGTTGCGGGGCAGCGCACGCAGCCAGTAACAGTACGGCGGCCCACCCGAATACAACCAGGGCAGAACGCATCAGGGTTCCCCCCCCTCCTGCGCCGAACGGGCACAGCGAAACCCCATGGAACGGTGACGCTTGTCCGGTTTCGACGCCATGGTGCGGTTGCTCACCCGTCCATAGGGTTGTCCCGGCATCAGCCAACTGCCGCCCCGGGACACCTTGAGCACCTCGCCGAAGGAATTGCGCTGCAGGTCCGATCCCGGATACGCGGCGTACCAGTCGGCCACCCATTCGGCGACATTGCCGCACATGTCCATCACCCCGTAGGGGCTGACATCGCCCTCCAGTGTGCCCACCGGGGTGGTCCAGGCGAAGTTGGCGTCCTGGGTGTTGCAGTTTCCCGCCCGGTAGTCATCGCCCCACGGATAGTTGCGGCCGTCGGTGCCGCGCGCGGCCTTTTCCCATTCCGCCTCGCCGGGCAGGCGCTTTCCCGCCCAGACGCAGAAGTCATTGGCATCGTCCCAGGTGACGTACACCACCGGATGATTGGCCAGGCCCTGGGGATAGTCCCCGTCTTTCCAGGCGAAGAACTCCTTGAAGCGCGGATCGGCGGGGGCCTCTCTCCCGGTGGCGGTCACGAATTCCCGATACGCCACATTGGTCACCTCGGTGCGGTCGATCCAGAACCCGGGCAGGGTCACCGCGTGACGCGGCAGAGAGTCCACCCCCACCTCGGTTCCCACCTCGCCATTACTGGCATCCGCGCCCATCTGAAAGGGACCGGGGGCGATCCAGACCATGCCCTGCGGCGCCCCGGCGGCGGCGCTTTCGCCCCCCCCCGGCCACGCCAGCAGCAGGGCAAGCCCCACCGCGGCCCTAGCCGGGAACATCCCCCCCCGCACACCACAGGACGGTGGTGCCATCCGGAGTCAAGGTGGTCGCCACGTCAGGGGACTGGTAGCTGCAGAAGTCCATCACCTCGCCGTGGCAACGCACCGCGCAACTGAAGCGGTTGTTCTGATACCTCCATACCGGTTTGGCCGCCAGGGTGCCTTCGGCCTGGGGACCGAAGTTGATCAGGTGGGTGTTGACCACCCCGTCCAGGGCGCCGTCCGTGGCGTCCGGCGGCAGCAGTCCGCCCGCGCCGTTGCCGTAGATGGTGTTGGTGGCCTCCACGTTGGAGTGCACGTTGTAGTGACATTCGTGGCAATAGGCGCCGGTCCACTGCAGGTGATACATGTGCAGGTTGCCGTTCCACCAGTTCGTTCCCTGTCCTGGCACCCCGCTGGGGTAGGCGGGGGAGCCGAAGAAGCGCGTCCAGCTCGGGTCCACCCGGTCGGCCCCCGGCCAGTTGGGATCGAAGGCGCGCCGGTCGTGGCACTGGAAGCAGAGCAGGAAGTTGTTCCAGTGGTTGGCGCTGGCGCCGTCGCTGGCGGTACATCCCAGCTTGCTGCCCGGCGGCACGCCGCCCACGGCGGGGTTGCCCTCGTAGCAGCGGTCCGGATTGAGGATGTCGGTGTTGTAGTTGTTGCGCAGCAGCCGCAGTTTGGTGGAACCGTGCGGCCCGATCGCCGGGTAGTCCGGGAACACCGGTTTGAGCGGCAGGAACCCCGAAGGGGTGTCGGTGGCGCGCAGGTTGGACTCGGTCACCGGCCCCGCCACCACGCTGGTCTGGTCGGAATTGTGGCAGTCGGTGCACTGGATGGTGCTGTTCACCGTCAGCCCGGAACCCGACATCTGCAACTGCTTGTCGAGTTGCGGCGAGCGGTTGCGGCCCGGCGACGCCACCGGGTGAAAGGCGGCGTTGACCGGTTGCTGGGTGTGATCGATGGCGGTGTCCGGGGTGTTCGGGTCGAACTCCTTGCGCTTGTTGGAAAATCCCCGGTAGCTGAAGGACGGCTTGGTGGGCAACAGGTCGCGCGGGTCGGAACGGTGCGTCGTATCGTCCGGGAAGCGGTCGCCGACGAACACGTTCACATAGCTGTTGCCGTGGCAGCGCAGGCACACCTCGAACACATACGCCTCGCGGTCGTTGCCCGGCACGCCGGGCCCCACCACGTTGCCGTTGATGTCGATGCCGCGCATTCCCTTCAGCCGGTTGCCGGGCACCACTTGGTGCGGGTTGTGGCAGTCGGTGCATTCGATGTGGGCGTTGTCGGGTTTGCCCAGGCCGATGATGCCCTCGTTGCCCGCAGGCGGGTTCGGCGACGCCAGTTCCACCCCCTCGCCGGGATTGGCGATAAACACCGGATCGTGCCCGGTGGCCAGCTTCAGGTTCATGGCGGACCCGCAATGGGTGCTGGCGGGACTGTACACCGGCGGCACGCTGCCGTTGGCGGGCTGGCAGTTCTGCTGCAACTGGTCCTTGGCAAAATGGCTGTAGATGTCCGGCGCCACGGTGGCGGTGGTAAAGCGCGGATTGGCGGCGTTGGTGGGGTCACCCGCGGCCACGGTATAGCCTGCGGCGTTGGCGCCGATGGCGCTCTGGTTGGGGGCGTGGCACAGGAAGCAGGTGCTTTCCACCGCGTCCTCGGCGTTTGCCGCATAGGCTCCCACCCCCTCGCGGTGCAGGCGCTTGGCGCCCTGGGCGGTGTGCGGATCGTGACAGTTGCGGCAGGCGGTCTGCGCCACCGTGTGGGTGCCGTCAAAGTCGTAACCGTCGGTGCTGGTGCCGCGCTTGGGATACTGGCTGCGCACCGCCGGACTGACCGCGTGGGTGCTGCCCGCCCAGCCGGGCTTGTTGTGACAGTTGAGGCACAGAATGTCGGAGCCGGCCGGGTCGTTCTGCCAGATCGGCGCACGCAGGAATTTGGGATAGGTGACCGCGTGCGGGTTGTGGCAACTGGTGCACTGCACCGAATCGAACACCCCCTGGGTGGTGCCTTCGGCGCGGCGCAACGGAGAGATCGGGCTGCCCCCGGCGATGTTGGCCAGCGGTGGGCCCGGATCCACCAGTTCGGCGTCCTTCTGGGCCAGCAGCGAGTCGAAGCGGAACGACACCGGGTGGTCGTTGGTCAGGTCGGTGCCCAGACGCCGGGTATCGCCGCCGTAGGCGTTGGCGTTGGGGTCGTCCGCCAGCCCGGCGGGCATGGTGATGCCGGAGGGGCCGCCGCTGACCGCCCCCGGGGCCTGGGTGCCCGAGGTGGTGCGCTGCTGTACCGGAACACTTTCCTGGGTGGTGGAGTTGAAGCCGCCGGAGCCGGGGGCGTTGATCATGCTGCCCAGGGCGATGGTGCCGTCGTGGCACGACAGGCACAGGCGCGAATAGCCGGTGGGGGCGCCGGGGTGAACCTCGCCCTCGAAGGAGCGCGACCACACCTGATCGTACAATTTATAGCCGCCGGGGACATTGGACAGGTGGCGGTTCCACAGCGGGCCGTTGACCTGGGTACCCTCGGTGCCGCCGTGCGGGGTGTGGCAGAACACGCAGATCTCGCCGCTGGCCGAATACACCGTGTATCCCGCCTGACCGCTGGCTGCGGGGCCGTGGGTGGACAGGTTGTGCTTGGTGCTGGCGATGTCTTCCACCGCCTCCACCGCCGGAGGCACCTGGGCCCCCGCGATCAGGACATGCATCAGGACCCCCGCCCAGGCCCCCCCCAGGATGCCGAGCGCGACCTTGCCAAACGTTTTCCGGGACATCTGGATTGCTCTCATCACCTGTTACCGCCTTCTGCAGATTCCTCCGCCTGTGTCGGGTCCGTTGCCTGCTCCGTCCCTGCCGGCTGCCCGGCTTCCGCCGGCTGCGCGGGAGGCGGCAGTCGCCGGAACACCTGAATCCGGTTGTTGTGGGTGTCGGCCACGAACACGTCGTCGCCCGCCACCGCCACGCCGATCGGCAGCCACAGTGCCCCCGGACGGCTGCCCGCCTCGCCAAAATGCATCAGCAGGCCACCGTCGGCGCCGAACATCTGCACCACATCATAGATGCCGTCCACCACGAACAGGGTGCCGTCGGCGGCCAGCGCCACCCCCTTGGGCTTGGCGAAGCTGCCCACCGAATCCCCCAACTGGCCCACGTGGCGCAGGTAATCGCCCTCCGAACCGAACACCTCCACGCGGAAATTCAGGGAATCGCTGACAAAAATATTGCCGTCGCCGTCGAGTGCCACATGAGTCGGAAAATTGAATTGTCCCTCGCCATCGCCGCGCTGGCCGATCGCCCGTAACAGATGGCCGTCGCCATCGAACACCAGCACCCGGTGGTTGCCGGTGTCGGCGGCGATCAGACGGCCCCGGACCGCATCCCAGACCAGCCCGGAAGGGCGGACCAGCCCCTCGCCGAACCAGCCGATCAGGCGGCCGTCGGTGCGGTACAGAAAAATTTTGTTCAGGATCGAATCGCTGACAAAGATGCGCTGCCCGGCCGCGTCGAAGGCCACCCCCACCGGTGACGCCAGCCGGTCGTCCCCGACAATGCGGAAGGCCTGGGCGTAGGACGGCTTTTTCAGGTTGAAGATGTGCACCACCTGCAGCCCGGTATCCGCCACCAGCAGCCAGCCGTCGGCATCGGCGTACAGCCCCGTGGGGTTCTCCACCCGGGGCGGCTTTTCCTTGCCGACCACGGCGCGGAACAGGCGCCTGGCGCCACGCTCCTGAATGCCGATGTCGGCGGGCACGGCGATCTGGCGCAAAAATGCCACCCGGGGGGCGTCCGGCGGCACCGGCCACACCCGTTGCATGTCCGGCACCGGCTCGGGCAGGGGTTTGGGGGCCGAGGCGCACCCGGCGGCCAGCAGCAGGGCCGCGCAGGCCGCTGCCAGCAACCCGGAAGCGGGCCGCTGCCAGAGGCGTGGGGTGATGCGGAAAGGGGTGCGCATCAGAAGCTCCGCGTCACGTTCAGGCGCACGTTGTTGACGTTGTCGCGGCCATAAAAGCTGCCCTCGTTGCGGAACGTGGTGTCGGCGTTCAGGCTGGCCCGCAGCAGGCCGATGGAATAGCCAAGCTCATAGGCCAGCCCGGCTTCCTGCACCTGATACCCGCCCCCCGCCCAGGTACGCCGCGCATTGCCCTCCAGCCGCTGGGTGCCGCGCAGGAAGGCGGTGCCGTTCCAGGCCAGGGTACTGTGCGCCTCCTGGTGCGCCCCCTGCATGTCTTCGGAACTGCGCGCGATGCTGTAACCGCTGCGCGCCTCCAGCCCGGACCAGAAGCGGTAGGTGCCGTCCAGTGTGAAAATGGAGGTGGAAATATCCTGCTGCGTCCAGAACAGGCGGCTGCGGGACTGGGTCATGGAAAAATCCCCGGACAGCACGTCGCTGGGCAGCAGCAGGGCGGTGCGCGGCTGAAAATTGCCGTTCAGCGTCAGGTAGTGCTCCTGGGTATAGGGCGACATGCCGTGCCCCGGCGGCGCCTCGCGGATGTCGGTGAACTGGTAAAAGCTGGTCAGGCGCACCCAGTCCACGGTGTGATCCGCGAGGGTCAGGTTCAGGGTGTCGGTCAGGCGGTCGCTGGCAGTCCCCCCGGACGACACCACATAGCCGGTGGTGACCCCCCAGCCGAAGGTGAGGGGTTGAAACTCATGGCGGGCGGTGAAAAAGGCGCCGCTGTTGTAGGCGCCAAAGCGGTGTTCCTGCCCCAGCGAATTGCGCGTGACGTTCTGCGCCACACCCAGATTCAGGCCGGTGCTCCAGCCCAGCCGGGGCCGATGGACCACCCCCATGCTGGCGCTGCCGGTGTCCAGCTGCGAGGACTGAATGTCCAGACGGCGCACCGCAACGCTGCCGTTCACGTCGGTGCGGGTGCCCAGACGCCGGGTGCCGCGCCCGTACATCTGCTGGCTGGTGAGCGGATCGGTCTGCTCCTGGGGTATTTCGGAAAAGTCGTAAGCCAGCGAGCCGCTGGAAATGGCCTTGTTGCGGTAATTGACCAGCCCGCCGTAATTGTTGGACAGGAAGATGGACCGGCCCCCGGCGATCCGCGTCGAGGTGCTGTCGCGGGTGGTGCGGTTGGCATAAAGGTTGGACGAAATCCGCTCCGACCAGTCCGTGGCGGACGACAGGGACAGCCCGTGGGCGCTGGTCTCGCTGCCTGCGGCGCGGAACTGCGAAAAACGGTAGGCGCTCTGCAGGCGCGTGGCGCTGCCCAGGTCAAAGCGCTTGTCCAGGCTGGCCATGCGCCCGATGCCGGTGGCGGCCGAATCCACCGTCTGGGAGGTCTGGCGCAGGGACACGCCCAGGGGATTGCCGTCCGGCATCGGCACCCGGGTATTGAAGTCCACGCTGGTTCCCAGCGCGGAGCGGTCCACCGGCCGCCCGTTGCCGTTGTCGGTAATGGAACGGGTGAGGGTCAGGTTCATCGGCACCCGGGTGGGGAACAGGGTGAGGCCGAAGTTCAGGTCGGTGGTGCGGTAATTGTTAGCCCGCGCGCCGCCGCCGGTGCCGTGGTCGTCGCTTTTGGTGTCCCGCAGTCCGGCGCCGAACGTCCACATCCCCAGTTCCCGCCGCAGCACATTGCCGGACAGGTTGAAGCGGTATACCTGCTGGAACTCGGTGCGCACGGAGTTGGAGGAGGGGGTGTTCACCTCGGTGCGGCCATAGGACCAGCTCAACGCCCCGCCCAACTGCATGGCGGCGGCGGGCTGCGGGATGGCCAGCGCGGCGAAAATCGCCAGCGCGGCCGGCAAAAAAAGCCCCGGCCACCGGGACTTGCCGTCCCCTCCCGGCCAGGCACCCCGCCTCAGGGGACGCTGGCCGGGTCCAATGCAACGCTGACGCGGCATGGACCCGCCGCCCCCTACTCGGGGAACTCCAGCTTGGCCCCGCCCATCAGGCCCTTGAGCCAGGCGTCACGGGCTTCCATACGGCGCGCAGCCAGCCATTCCGAGGCAAACAGTTCAAGTTTGAGTCCGTCAAATGCCATCAGCCGCCCCTCCACGCGCCGCGTCACATGCACCAGCGCATATCCGAACAGCGTAAACACCGGTTCGCTGATCTCCCCCGGCTTCAGGGCAAAAGCCGCCTTGCCCACTTCATCCAGGTCCGCCTGACCCTCGTGGATCAGCCCCAGATCCTCGGCGCGCACCCCCTTCCGGGTGGCAGCCTCCTGCCACACCACGTCCAGCGGCTCGCCGTCGGTCACCCGCTGGCGGATGGCCGCCACCTGTTCGCGGGCGGCCTCCCACACATCCTGCGGGGAGCTGGCCTCCACCTCTACCAGCAGGTAGCGCACCTCCGCCTGGGGCGGAATGCGGAACTTGTCCGGGTTGGCGGCGTAATATTCCCGCAACTGCGCCTGGGTGGGGGGGGGCACGCTGCCCTCCACCTGCTCCTCCACCTTGCGCACCAGCACATAATCCCCAAGGCCCTCGCGGATGCGCTCGACATCCAGCCCCCGAGCCGCCACCGCCTTGAGATAGGACGCCTCGTCCCGGAAGCGGTCACGCAGGGCCTTTTCCTCCTGGTCAATCTCGGCGTCGGTCGCCCGGATGCCCTTTTTGCGGGCATCCTGCAACATCAGGCGGAAAAACACCATTTCCTGCAACAGTTCACGCTGATACCTCGCCACGCGCTCTGGCGACAACTCGCCGTGGCTGCCCGTCGCGGGCAGGCGCAGGACGATGCGGGCGTTGAACTCCGAGGTCAGGATCGGGTCGCCATTGACCCGCACCAGCACCGGGTCTTCCTCTGCTTTTCCCGCGCCCGCCGCCTCGGGGGCGGCGCTTGCGGCGTCCGCCCCGGCAGCCGGAGCCGCGGCGCTTTCAGTCGCGGCTGGCCCCGCGGCGTCGGCCGCAAGGGCGCGACCACACCACGGCGCAGTGGCGGCGGCCCACAGGACCGCCGCCACCCATACCGGCATGAACCACCGGCCGGGCCGGTGCCATGTCTTGCCTAAACAGGCTTTACCGCAGGAAGACACCAACATCATTTTCCAGAGACTGGGGCCGCCGGCACGTGGCCGGCGGCCCGGTTACAGATGACTCTCTGTCTCCGTCCCTTCCGCACCAGCTATTTCTGGTGGCAGGAGAGGCAGATCGCGCTCTGGAAGTTCGGGTTGTTGCTGAGGTTCTGGGTGTCGGCAGCGACCCCCGTCACAGCAGCCCACGCCGTGACACCACCGCCGGAAGGCAGCGGCAGCGGCAGCCCGGTGGCAGCCGCCTTCACGTTCGGCAACCGCAGGAACAACGGACGCGGGGTGTGCGGGTTGTGGCACGAGGCACACTCCACAAACTCACCCGTGGTGCCGGTGGTCGGATCCGGGTAGGCCCGGATGCGGTCGCGAATGTCTGTGTTGTAGTCCGCTTCCAGCGCCGAATTGCGGTTCAGGTAGGTGACGAAACTGCCGGCCGGCTTGTTGAAGTTGGCGATGATTTCGGCGAACTGCGGATCGGTGGTCGGAATCTGGATGCTGATCGGGTGATCGTCACTCAGGTCCTTGGTCAGGTTGGGGAACGGCGCCATACCCCAGGTACCGGTGGTCGGCACCGCACCGGTGTTGTCCGCACCCGCAAAGAATTGCGAAGCGGTCTGCGGGCCCAGCACGGTCTGGAAGCAGGCCACCGTGGTCGCGGTGCCGCAGGCATTGCGCAGCGCGCCGCTGAGCACGCCGGCGGCGCCCACACCCAGGGTGTTGGGGGTCAGCATGCCCATGCTGGTGACGGTACCGCCCACAGTCTTGTTGCCGGGCAGGAAGCCACCCGAGCCGGGGGCGTTGATCAGGGCATCAATCCCGATGGTGCCGTCGTGACACGACAGGCAGGCCAGGGATACGCCCTGGGGCTGCAACGCGGTGGCGTTGAAGTTGGGGCTCGAGTACAGGGTGTACCCGGCGCTCGCCGGCAGCGCGCGGTTCCACAACGGCGCGGCGGCGTTGTCGGTGCGGCCACCGTGCGGGGTGTGGCAGAACACGCAGATCTCGGTGGTGGGCGCCGCGGCGGTCGGCACCATGATGTCCGGATTGCGGAAGAAGTTGTGCTTGGTGTTCTTGACGTCCTCGGCGGGCAACGTCGCGTTCGGCCACGCCTGGGCGTGGGCCTGTTTGGTCGGCATCGCCAGCGCCAGCCCCACCAGGGCCAGTCCGACGGTTGCAAAAGTCAGTTTGCGAAACATGGTTTCCTCCTTGTTGTCTTCCCAAAACGGGGGCGCCCCTGCACGGGCAACCCCGCCCCTGTCGAATCACACCACTCCCGGTCCATTGTCGTCGGCATCAGGGCGCCGAAGGCGCCACTGGCGCCGGGGGGGGTGTGTCAGCCTTGATTTCCCCTGCGGGTTCCCCCGCAGGGTCATCCGGATAGCGGATGTACTCGTACACATTGATGCGGCGGTTGAACTGGTCCGCCACGTAAATCCGGTCGTCCGGCCCGACGGCCAGCCCCGCCGGCATCCAGAATTGCCCTGGGCCTGCGCCCATCTCGCCGAAAAACAGGAGCAGGCGCCCCTGAGAGTCGAAAATCTGCACGTTGTTGAAGGCGGCGTCGGTCACATAGATGTGCCCCGCGGAGTTGATGCCCAGGCCCTTGGGCTTGGAGAACTGCCCGAAACCGCGCCCCACGCTGCCCAGCTTCCACAGGAACTCCCCTTCCGGGTTGAACACCTGAATGCGGAAATTGAGCATGTCTACCACATAGACATTGCCGTCCGGCCCCACCGAGACGTTGGTAGGCCAGTTGAAGGCGCCGTCCAGGGAGCCGGGACCGCCGAAGGTCTTGATGAAATTGCCGTCCAGGTCGAACACCGCCACCCGTTGTTCGCGGGTGTCGGCCACGTAGACACGCCCGGCGGCGTCATGCACCGCCAGCCCCACCGGCTTGGCCAGATGGTCGTGACCGCCCATGGCGTTCACATAATTTCCGTCGTGGTCATACACCACCACCCGCGCCTGCTGGGCGTCGGTGACGTAGATCCGGCCCCGGGCGTCGGTGTCGATGGCCAGCGGTTGCGCCAGCACCCCCAGGCCGTCCACCCCCAGCATCCAGAATTTCTTGCCCGCCTCGTCGAACACCAGCACCTTGCGCCAGCCGGTATCGGCCACGAACAGGCGGCCCGAGGCGTCCACATGCACGCCGTACGGCTTGCTCAGGCCGGTGGCGGTGTCGCTCCCGGCAATCAGGCTCATCAGGGCGTTGGTGGCCTTGGCCGAGACATCGGCGCTGGACGAGATGCTCTTCACAAAGCGGATGCGCGGTTTTTCCGGCGGCAGCGGCCACACCACCTCGGGGGGGGGCTTTTTGGGGCCGGAGGCGCAACCGGACAACACCAGCATGGCGGCGCACGGCACCAGCAGGGCCGCCAGCAGGAGGCCGGCCGACAGGCGCCGCAGCGACGGGCGGCGGGCAGACGGATTCGATATGGCGTGTCTATTTTTCATGGCACGTCAGGCACAGGGCGCTGCCCTGATTGGAGACCCGCAAAAACGGGTCGCGCCCCTCGGAGTTGTCCTCATCCGGGTTATGAATATCGTGACAAGTCGCGCATTGTACCTTATTCCCCTCGTAGGTCTGTATGCCGTTTTCAAAAGCCCTGCCGCCGTCGCCCTTGTCGAGGGGTGGCTGGTGGAACTGGGGATCGACGCGGCGGTTCGGGTAGACCATGGAAATGGGGTGGTCGTCGCGCAGATTCTGGGTAAGGTAGCGGATGGAGGCGTCGTGGGCCGCGTTCACGCCGCCAATGCCCCCCTCGGCGCGGCTGTGGCACTTGGCGCACGATTCGGAGCCCCGCGCCGCATCGGTGGCGTCCATCTTGTAGTGCACCTGGGAGTCCGACCACTTGTGGTACTGCGGTTTGTTGCGCACGTCGTCCACCGCCACGGTGCCGTCGTGGCACGACAGGCAGGCCAGGGAAATACCGTCCGGCGCCGCCACCGGGCCGGAGTTGAAGTTGGGGCTGGAATACATGCTGTAGCCGACGGTGTCCGACAGATTGCGGTTCCACAGCGGCGCCACCGGGCTGCCGTTGTGGGGAGTGTGGCAATAGATACACGCTTCGCGGTAGTCGTTGAAGGTGAAGCCCTGCATCGGACCCGTGGGAGAACCGCCGTAACCGCGCTGGTTGAAATGCGACAGGTCGTGGCGCGAGCCGATGATGGTGCCCGCGCCCGCCACGCCGACGGTCACCAGCGCCACCAGCGCCAACAGCAGAGGAGTCAGGCGCGCCGCCCTCATGCGCCCCCCTCAAGGCCGTCCAGGCGGCTGATGCCGGCCATGGTGCCAAACCACTTGCGCCCCCGGCCGTCCACCGCCAGCGCGAACACGGAGTCGGAAATCAGCCCGTCGCGGCTGGTCAGGGACTGCCAGCGGCCGTTCCGGAGCAGGCTCACGCCGCCGTCGCTGGTGGCCCACAGGGTGCCGTCGGCATCGGCGTAGAGGTCGGTCACAAAATTTCCCGCCAGCCCGTCGGCACGGGTGAAAGTCTGCCAGCTTTTGCCGTCAAAACGCGACAACCCGGCGCCCCAGGTACCGAACCACTTGTTGCCGTCGCGGTCGATGGCCGCCGACAGCACATAGTTGGGATTCGGCCCCTCCGCATCCTTGCCGGGGGTTTCCCGGTGGTGGCGGCTGGGGTTGCCCAGCGGCTCCTCGTCGGCCACCCGCGACGCTTCCGCCCCCAAGCCGTCGGAGTGGGTCCAGGTATGCCACAGCTTGCCGTCGAAGGAGCTCACCCCGCCCTCGGTGCCCAGCCACAGGGTGCCGTTTTTGTCCTGGGCCATGGCATAAACCCAGTCGTCGGCCAGACCGTCCGTGGTGTGAAAAGTATTCCAGCGCTTGCCGTCGAAGTGCGACAGGCCGCTCCAGGTGGCCACCCAGTAGCCCTTGCCGCTCACGTCGGCGAGCACCTGATAGACAAACGGATCGCCCAGCCTGGGCACGCTGGTGTGGGTCCAGCGCCCGTTCAGCACGTGGGTCAGGCCGCCGCCGTGGGTGCCCACCCACATGCCGCCGTCGGGGGCCACTTCCACCGCCATCACGTTGCTGGAGAGGAGCCCGGATTTGGTGTCGTAGCGGGCCACCACCTCGTCCCGCACCTGATTGTAGCGCAGCAGCCCGCCCTCGGTGCCCACCCACACCTCGTCGCCCTGAAAGGCCATGGCGTGCACGCTGGTGTTGAGCTCGAACTGGGTCCAGCGGGGGTGCAGCGCGGGAACGGCTGCCGACGCGGTGGCGGCTGCCGGAATCACGGCAGAGCGGCCGGTTTCCGGCATCGATCCAGAGCGGGCAGCATCCCCCTGGGAACCGCCCTGACGGTCACAGCCGGCCAGCAGCACGCCCACCACCGCGACCAGCGGGAGCAAGAGGGAAATCAGCCGGCAATGGGGCGGTACGGACAAACTGATTTTCGGAAAACCTTTTGCGCAGAAGACAAAAAACCCGGAAAAAAGCGCCATTCTCCCTGCCGACAAGGGCGGGACAAACGGGGCCGCCCGGTGCGGGAGACACCGGCTCAGGGAAGTTTTTTTCACAGGTTCGGACACATCCGTCCTACATTTTTCCCAACAACAACCGGGTTTTATAAACTGTGGGGGCGGGCGCGATGCTACCGGCCACGGAGCCCCCGCGTCAACCCACGCGGACATCTCCGCCCCGCAACACGGGCCGCATCACCACGCAAGCCACCGCAAAAACGCACCACGAGGGCCGCATCACAAACCCACCCCGCATCGCCCCCGCAGCCCTCCGGGCCACCGGAACGAGACAACGCCCACCCCTGCGAAACGCCAGCATGAAGCCCCCGCGCTGCCTCCCCGGCAACGGCCCCGCCGGACACCCTCCGGCAGAACCGGTGCAAGGAACATGCCGATGGGGCACTCCCCCGGGGTCCGAAAAAAGTCTCCGCAATCTTCCTCCCCCCGCCGGGGATCAATTCCACGTTTTTCGTCGTCGGATGACTTGACATCCACTGGCCAGAATTGTTAAAAAACCTGCTCAGTTGATTCCGTCGTCAGGATGCGTTTGTTTAAAACCGGTGCCGCCCGGTGTTGCGGATTGTCCGGTGCGTCAGTTGATCCGGGGTTGCGTTTGATCCGGTGTAGCGTGGTTCCGGCCGGGCGTTCGGGCGCCTGCGGGATGTAGCGCAAGGCCACAATGAGGTTGACCATGAAAAAGCGGCCCATCGCCAGGCCCATCGTTCTGTTCCTTGCGCTGACAGCAATTGTCAGCGGCCTGTTTGTGTTCGGGGGCCAAAATACCTCGCGGGCGGAATACGGGGACATCACCCTGAACCGCCACGCCGAAAAGGCCGGCATGCCGCCGGTGGTGTTTCCCCACTGGTTCCACCGCATCCGCTTCAAGTGCAAGGTGTGTCACCCGGCCATTTTCGAGATGCGCGCGGGCTCCAACGACATCACCATGAAGAAGATCGTCAACAAGGAGTTCTGCGGCCGTTGTCACAACGGCACCATCTCCTGGCCGCCGCTCTACTGCGACCGCTGTCACGCGGGCAAGAGCGACATCACCATTCCGAAGGCCCGCGGCTTCGTGAAGTGACCCGGTGGCGCCGCGACTGATGCGTTGCGTGTGTAAGGATTGAGCAAGGATTGATGCCATGACCCATCTTCGGAAACTCCTCATTGTTCCGGCCCTGTGCGCGGCCGTGGTACTGGCGCTGTTCGCCCACGGCCCCGTGGTGCAGGCGCAGGACAAGCCGACCGCAGCCAAACCCGCCGACGGAAAGCCGACGGAAGACGCCTTCTTCCAGTCCCTCATCGACCCCAAGCAGGCGATCTGGATGGACAGCACCGGCCAGATTGCCGGCACCGGCGACCCCAACGGTTTCGCGGGCGAAGCCTTCAAGATGGGGCGCGGCGCCCATCCCGAGGCGCTGGAACTGTCCAAACTGCCCACCGACGTCTACGGCCTGGTGGACTGGGCCCGCGCCATTCGCGAAGGCTATGTCACCCCGCGCCATACCCTGGACCCGGCCAAGCAGGACAGCCCGGACGACAAGCCGTTCGGCCTCGCCCTGCTCATTCCGGCCAAGTCCGAGAGCATGCCGGACGTGATCTTCCCGCACGACATCCACACCATGTGGCTGACCTGCAACAACTGCCACCCGGAAATTTTCGCCATGAACGGGGCCATGAACAACAAGGTCATGACCATGCCGAAGGTGGCTTCCGGCGAGTACTGCGGCCGCTGTCACAACCGCATCGCGTTCCCGCTTTCGGACTGCAACCGCTGCCACGTGCACGACAAGGGCACCGGCGCCCCCGAGGGCGTGAAAGTGCCCGCCGACTACACCCCCTAAGGGGAAAAAACCGGCCCCGGTCCGGGGTGGGACATTTCCGCTGCGTCGTCATGGGGCGCGGGTCCGTACCACACGGGTCCGCGCCCCTTGCCGCTTCCCCCGCGGGAGGCCCGCGGCGAGACACTCTCCCGCACCATGGCGGTTGCGCAACCCCCCTCCGCCGGGCGATCCTGACACCATGCACCCACTGCTCCGCACACTCTCCTACATCCGCCCCTACCGGCGCCTGGCGCTGGCCTCGCTGAGCCTGGCCGCCCTCACCACCCTGCTGGAGCTGGCGCCGCCGTGGATCCTCAAAACCGTGCTCGACGACGTCCTGCCCGGCTCTCGCCTGCACCTGTTTTATGGGCTGATGGCGGCTTTGGTGCTGGCCTACGCGGGGCGCGCCTGCTCCAACATGGGGCGCATCCGCCTCAACAACACCCTGGAGCAGCGCGTGGTGTTCGACATGCGCGACCACGTTTACCGCCGCCTGCAACTGCTGTCCCTGGACTATTTTGACGACCGCGCCACGGGCGAAATCATGTCGCGGGTGAACAACGACGTGAACAACATGGAGCGGGTGTTCATCGACGGTGTGGAACAGTTCCTGATCGCCGCCCTGACCCTGACCGGCGTCGCCACCATGATGTTCCTGCTCGACTGGAAGCTGGCGCTGGCGGCCCTGGCCCCCATCCCCCTGCTGGTGCTGGGGGGCGTCCTCTACACCCGCCGGGTGCACCTGCTCTACACCTTGATCCGCCGCAAGCTGGCGGTGATGAACGCCCAGTTGCAGGACAATATCTCGGGCATTCGCGAAATTCTCTCCTTCAACCGCCAGGATTTCGAACGCGGACGCTTTGCCGCCACCAGCCAGGAGTACGCCGAAGCCAACCTCAAGGTGATGCGCCTGTGGTCGGTCTACTCCCCCTCCATGCTGTTCACCGGCGCCCTGGGCACGGTGTTGATCGTGGGGCTGGGCGGCCCGCGGGTGATGAACGGCAGCCTGTCCCTGGGCAGTCTGGTGGCCATGCTGCTCTACCTGGCGCTGTTTTACGCGCCGGTGAACCAGATTCACGGCATCAACCACATGCTGCAGCACGCCCTGGCCTCGTGCCGCCGGGTGTTCGAGATCATCGACGCCGAACCGATGATCGCCGACCGCCCCGGCGCCTTGCCCCTGCCCGCTCCGGTGCGCGGCGAGGTGATGTTCGAGGACGTCTCCTTCCGTTACCGGCCGCAGATTCCGGTGCTGGACCATGTGTCGCTGTCGGTGGCCGCCGGGGAGCACGTGGCGCTGGTGGGGGCGTCGGGCGCGGGCAAAAGCACCGCCGTGAAGCTGCTGATGCGTTTTTACGACCCCACCGACGGGCGCGTCACCCTGGATGGGCACGACCTGCGCGATATCCCCGTCGTCAACCTGCGCGATCAGGTGGCCCTGGTGTCCCAGGACCCGTTTCTGTTCAACGGCACGGTGCGCGAAAACATCCTCTACGGACGGCTGGAGGCCACCCCGGAGGAGATGCTGGAGGCCGCCCGCGCCGCCCAGGTGGACACCTTTGTGAGCCTGCTGCCGGAAGGCTATGACACCCGCATCGGCGAGCGCGGCATTCGCCTGTCGGGGGGCGAGCGCACCCGCATCGCGGTGGCCCGCGCCCTGCTCAAGAACCCCCCGGTAGTGATTCTCGACGAGGCCACCGCCAGTGTCGACACCGCCACCGAGCGGCTGATTCAGGACGCCACCGAACGGCTGATCGAGGGGCGCACCACCTTCATCATCGCCCACCGCCTGTCCACCCTGCGCACCGTGGACCGCATCCTGGTGCTGGACGATGGTCACATCGTGGAGAGCGGCACCCACGACGAGCTGGTGGCCCGCCAGGGCGCCTACGCCAGCCTGTTCGAAACCCAGATCGCCATCTGACCGGATTCACTCCGCCTCCACCGCCGCCTCCACCGTCAACGGCGCGCCGACCAATCACCACATCCCGGCGCGATAAGGTCCTCCTCCCACAGGTATAATCCCCGACGATGGACCGGGAGCCCAAAGACAAATCCACCCTGCGCACCGGTTTCACCACCGGAGCCTGTTCCCAGGCGGCGGCGCGGGCGGCGGCAGAGATGCTGGCCAGCGGCGGGGACCGCGAACGGGTTACCGTGCGGCTGCCCATGGGGCGCCGGGTGACCTTTGCCCTCGAGCGCCACGAACGGCATGCGGACGGTTCCGTCACCTGCTCCGTGGTGAAGGACGCCGGGGACGACCCCGACTGCACCCACGGCGCCCACCTCACCGCCACCGTGCGGCGCACCCCCGAAGCCGGAGTGACGCTGGAAGGGGGCGACGGCGTCGGCACCATCACCCGCCCCGGTCTGGGGCTGCCGGTGGGGGGACCGGCCATCAACCCGGTGCCCCGGGAACACATCCTGCGCGAGGTGCAGGAAGTCATCGACGCCACCCCGGAGTTCAGCGGCGGCATGCGCGTGACACTGGCCGTGCCCGGCGGCGGAGAAATGGCCAAACACACCCTCAACGACCGCCTTGGCATCGTGGGGGGCATTTCCATCCTCGGCACCACCGGCATCGTGCGGCCTTACTCCACCTCGGCGTTCCGCGCCTCGGTGACCCAGGCCATCCACGCGGCGGCGGCCCAGGGGTGTACCCACATCGCCATCACCACCGGGGGACGCAGCGAAACGGCGGCCCGCGCCCTGCTGCCGCACCTGCCCGGCGGCGCCTTTGTGCAGATGGGCGATTTCGTCGGCCACGCCCTGCGCGAGGCGGCCCGCGCCGGTCTCCGCCGGGTGACCATCGTGGGCATGATCGGCAAATTGTCCAAACTGGCGGACGGCAAGCGCCAGACCCACGCGGCGGGCAGTCAGGTGAATACGAAAATGCTCGCCACCCTGGCGCGCAAGCTGGGGGCCGACCGGGTGCTGGCGGCGCAGATCGCGGTGGCCAACACCGGCCGTCACGCCATGGACCTGGCCACGGCGGCGGGCATCGCGGGATTGCCGGACGCAGTGTGTCGGCGCGCCGCCGGGCACGCCGGGCGTTTTGCCGGCGACACCGTGGCGGTGGACGTGGTGATGACCGATATGGAAGGGGTGGTGACGGGGCGCTCCCGGTATCCGGGGACTGTGGAGACTGCGGGCTGAAGGCGCCGGCAGCCCATTCGTCCCGCTCAACACATTGACCGTTCCACCCCGTCCCGCCTATCCTCAACCCACCCCCTCCCGATGATTTGATCCCGCCCCCAAGGAGTCCCCGTGTCCACTTCGCCGCCCGTCAACGTCACCGAACAGCTCACCGCCAGGGGGCGTGCCATCGAAGAGGGCAGTTTTGCCATCGTCGATGCCGAGGCCCGGGGCCACCACTGGGCCGAAGCGCCATGGCAGGTGGTGCGCCGCATCGTCCACGCCACCGCCGATTTCGACTTTGTCACCGCCACCGCCATGTCGGATGACGCGGTGACGGCAGGCATCGCCGCCATCCGCGCCGGGGCCCCCATCGTGTGCGACGTCGAGATGATCGCCGTGGGCCTTTCCAAACCGCGGCTGGAGCACTTTGGCTGCCGCACCCACGTGCACATTTCCGACCCCGACGTGATCGAGCAGGCCCGCGCCGAAAACTCCACCCGCGCGGTGATGGCCATGCGCAAGGCCAGAACACAGTTGCACGGCGGCATCGTGGCGGTGGGCAACGCCCCCACCGCCCTCCTCGAGGTGTGCCGCATGGTGCGCGAGGAGGGCATCCTCCCGGCGCTGGTGGTGGGGGTGCCGGTGGGCTTCGTGTCCGCCGCCGAATCCAAGGAAGAGGTCCTCACCCTGCCGGTGCCACACATCGTCTGCCGGGGCCGCAAGGGCGGCTCCAGCATCGCCGTGGCCGCCCTGCACGCCCTGCTGGCGCTGGCCGAGGCCCAGGAAAACACGGAAACAAGGAAGGCCGTCGAGTCCGCATGAACCCCACCAGCGAAGCCAGTCCGAACAGCCTCATCCGCGTCATCGGCATCGGCAGCGGCGCCCGCGCGGGCATCTGCCCCGGCCATGCGGAAACCATCCTCGGCGCGGAACTGCTGATCGCCTCCCGGGAGCATCAGGAACTGTTCCCGGAGTTCCCCGGCAAGCGCCTGGCCATCACCAGCAACATGCAGGAGGTCACCGCCACCTGCAAGGCGGCGCTGGGCAAGTTCCGCGTGGTGGTGCTGGGTTCCGGCGACCCCAATTTCTTCGGCATCGGCCGTTACCTGATTTCCCAACTGGGGGCCGCCAGCGTGCGCATCGAGCCCGCCGCCAGCTTCATGCAGACGGCCTTTGCCCGCGCAGGGCTGCCGTGGCACGAGGCGGCGCTGGGTTCGGTACACGGCAAGCCCATCGAGATCGCCTCGGCGCTGGCCCGCCACCACCCCATCGTGGGGCTGTTTACCGACCCCGACAACACCCCCCAGGCCGTCGCCCGCCACCTGATCAGCACCGGGTTCAAGGGAGTCACCTGCCACGTGGTGTCGCGCATCGGCCATCCCGACGAGCAGATCAAAAGCGCCAATCTGGAAGAGACCGCCGGCCAGACCTTTCCCGAACCCAACGTGCTGATTCTGGTCCACCGCGAACCGCCCCGGCGGCGGCTGGTGCTGGGCCTTCCCGAGGAAACCTTTGTCCACCGCAAGCCCAAGGCCGGCCTCATCACCCGCCGCGAGGTGCGCGCCCTGGCGGTGGCCAACCTGCATCTGGCGGAGGATTCGGTGGTGTGGGACATCGGCGCCGGGTCCGGCTCGGTGGCGGTGGAATGCGCCCTGTTCGCCACCCAGGGGCATGTGTACGCCATCGAAAAAAACGCCGAGGACGTGCAGAACATCTGCGCCAACGTCACCGCGTTCGGGGTGCTCAACGTCTCTCCGGTCCACGCCACCGCCCCCGAGGGGCTGGCCGACCTGGCCGATCCGGACGCCGTTTTCATCGGTGGCACCGGCGGCCAGATGGGCTACCTGCTCAACGAGGTGCTGCCGCGCCTCAAACCCGGCGGAAGGCTGGTGCTGACCTTCGCCACGCTGGAAAATCAGGCCCAGGCCCAGGCATGGTTCAAGGAACGCGGCATCCCCATGGAGATCACCCAGATTCAGGTGTCGCGCGGAGTGCCGATTCTGGACCTGACCCGTCTGGAGGCCCAGAACCCGGTCACGCTGATGGCCATCACCCGTCCCCAGGTCGACCCGAACACCGCCTAGACCACGCCCCGTCCCCCGCACGGTGGAGCGTGGCCGCATAAAATGTCCGTTGACAGCAGAGGGGGGCGCAGGCTAGGATTCTGCTCCTTTTCGGGGGTGTGTATCAGGGGCCGTAGTTCAGTCGGTTAGAACGCCTGCCTGTCACGTAGGAGGTCGCGAGTTCGAGTCTCGTCGGCCCCGCCACACACCATCCAGTCCGCTCGGGGGTTCCCCTCCCGCGCGGTTCTTCCTGTATCATTACCCGCTGCGCGCCTCCCCCCCTGCGGGGCGGGAGTCGCCGCGCCGGAATGTCGGGAGCACAGGGCTCCCGCAGGGTCGGCGCGCAAACCCCGAACCGGAACGACATCGGCATGAACGACAGCGTCCTGCAGATGGTGCTCTCCGCCGGATGGCTCACCAAACTGGTGTTGGCCACCCTGGTGGGGTTCTCCGTCGTCACCTGGGCCGTGATTTTTTCCAAATGGCGGACCACCCGCGCCGTGGGCATTGCCGACGGTAAATTCCTCTCCTCCTACCGCACCGCTCCGTCCCTCTCGGCACTGGCCGGAAGCGGCCTGAACCCGGAACGCGGCCTCGGCTATGTGTTCACCGACGCCATGCAGAAGGTGCGGCGTCATCAGGGCGAGTTTTCCTCCGACTGGCTGTCCATTCTGGAGCGTCGCCTGCGCGGCTCCATCCGCGAGGAGGTTGCCAGCCAGGAGCAGTACCTGGGCATTCTGGCCACCACCGCCAACGTGGCGCCGTTCATCGGCCTGCTCGGCACCGTGTGGGGCATCATCGACGCCTTCCGCGACATTGCCGCGCAGGGCAGCGCCAGCATCGCCGCCGTGGCGCCCGGCGTGGCCGAGGCCCTGGTGGCCACTGCCGCAGGCCTTTTCGCCGCCATCCCGGCGGTGGTGTTCTACAACTTTTTTATCAACGGCATCCGCTCCCGCGCCGCGCAGATGGAGGCGTTTTCGGTAGAAATGCTCGACCTGTTGCACGAGTTCGGTCCCGGTGGTTCCTCCGGCAATGCCTCCGGAGGGCAGGCGGGGGAACGGCAATGACCCGCCTGCGCTGGCCGGGGCAAGCGGAGCGGCTCAGGACACCGGGGCGCCAGACCTTGGGGTGCCTGGCGCTGGCGGCGGCCTTGCTGGCCGGTTGCGCCACCCAGCGCGACATGGACATGGCGGTGGCCGACCTGACCAGCCTGCGCCAGACCCAGGATGAACACTACCGCGCCCTGACCGCGCGCCTCGACCAGCGCGCCGGTGAACTGGCGGCCACCCAAAGCCACCTGTCGGCCTCCCAGAGCGAGTTCCGCGCCGAAAGCGAGTCCATCGCCAGTCAGGTGGCGCGCCTTGGCACCTCTCTGGCGGCGCTGGAAAAAGACATCGCCAGCCAGGACAACCGCCTCAAGGGCCTGCAGAACACCCAGGCCGTGGGCATGGGGGCGCTGTCGGAGCGCATCGACACCAACCAGACCAAACTGGCAGGCCGTCTGGACGCCCAAACCACCACCCTGGACAAGTTCGCCACCGAGGTCGGCACCCGCGTGGACGCCGACCGCAAGGATCTGGATGCCCTGACCGTGCGCGTGGCCACCCTGTCCGACTCCCTCACCAAGCAGCAAAAGACCCTGGTCACCCTGGCCAAAAAGCTCGACGCCCTGGACAAGAAACTGGCCGCCGCTCCCGCTGCGGGCGCTGGCGAGGCGGGTGGCGGAAGCAGCGCCGACGTGGCCGCCCTGCGCAAGCAGGTGGACTTCCTCGGCAAGCAGTTGCCCACCCAGGTGGACGCCCAGAACAAGGCCATCAAGGACATCCAGACCCTGCTCTCCGATCTCAACAAGCGCATCAAGGCACTGGAGGGGCAGGGGCGGTGAACCCGGCAGCCCCGGCAGGTCCGGCAGCCCCGGCAGGTCCGGTGCCCTCCGCGCCACGCATCCGCCTCCTCCCCGACCCCCTGGTAGACCAGATCGCCGCTGGTGAGGTGGTGGAACGCCCCGCCTCGGTGGTCAAGGAACTGCTGGAAAACGCCCTCGACTCCGGCGCCACCCGCATCGGTATCGACGTGGAGCACGGCGGCAAGCGGCGCATCCGCATCAGCGACGACGGCGGCGGCATCCACCCGGACGACCTGCCGCTGGCGGTCACCCGCCACGCCACCAGCAAAATCCGCAGCCTGGACGACCTGAGCGCCATCCGCTCCCTGGGCTTTCGGGGCGAGGCCCTGCCCAGCATCGCGTCGGTTTCGCACCTGACCATCACCTCCACTCTGGCCGGTTCCGGCGAGGGGTGCTGCCTGACCGTGTCCGGCGGCAGTCGGCCCCAGGTCCGCCCCTCCCCCCCCGTTCCCGGCACCACCGTGGACGTGGTGGACCTGTTCTACAACACCCCGGCCCGCGCCAAATTCCTGAAGGGCGACACCACCGAGTGGGGCCACATCGTCGAGGCCGTCACCGAAACCGCCCTCGGCGCCCCCGGCGTGACCTTTGTCCTCACCCACAACGGCCGCCCGGCGCGCCGTCTGGAGGCCGTCGCCTCCTTCGCGGAGCGCGCCCGCCAGCTCTGCCCCGAAGAGGTGGCCGAGCAACTGCTTCCCCTGCAACAGACCGACGCCACCGGCGCCATGGCGCTGGAAGGGGTAATTTCCCGCCCCGGCTTCCACCGCGCCACCCGCGAGCACCAGCGGCTGATCGTGGGCGGCCGCCCGGTACGCAACGCCACCATCGGCCACGCCGTTTACGCCGCCTGCGAAACGGCCCTGCCGGGGGGGCGTCACCCGGTGTTTTTTCTGTCCCTGAGCCTCGACCCGGCCCAGGTGGACGTCAACGTCCACCCCGCCAAGCGCGAGATTCGCCTGGCCCACGGCAACGCCGTCCACCACTTTGTGCGCGAGGCCGTGCGCGAGGCCCTGGGGGGCTTCAGGGGCAACACCCTGCGCCTCACCCGCCTGCCCGCCGCCGACGCCCCGGACGCCAGCCCGACGCCGGGCGGCGGCGACTGGGCCGAGCGGGTGCGCCAGGCGGCGGTGCGTTCCCTGTCCGTGGCGCGGGAACCGGCCACCCTGTTTGCCGCCCCCCCGCGCAGCCTCGCCGCAGGTGCGGCCATGGGTACTCCGGCGGGTACCCCGGCGCCGAGCGCAGGTGCCGATACTGACGCAACTCCATTCCCCCCCTTGCTCCCGGACACCGCTCCGGCGCGGGTGCTGGGGCAGATGCAACACACCTTCATCCTGGCCGAGCAGGGCGACCACCTGCGCATCGTGGACCAGCACACCGCCCACGAGCGCGTGCTGTTCGAGCGGCTGCTGGCGCGGGTGGAGCGTCAGGGTCTGCCCGGCCAGCGCCTGCTGGTGCCCATCGACATGGAACTGCCCGCCAGCGCCATTGCCCGGCTGCAAACCCACGCCGCCGACCTGGCCCGGCTGGGCCTTGAGGTGGAGCCCTTCGGCAGCGGCGCGGTGGTGATCCGCACCGTGCCCGAACCCCTGGCCGGACGCGATCCGCGCCACCTGCTCACCGATCTGGTGGACGAACTGGCGGAGCAGGACAGCGCGAACGCCGCTGGCGCCGCAAGCGCCGCGCTTTCGGGCATGCTGCACCGGTTGCTGGCCACCGTCGCCTGCCACGCCGCCGTCAAGGCCGGCGACCCGCTGACCCACCCGCAGATGGAGCAGCTTTTGGCCGACCTGGAACAAACCGCCAACCCCCACACCTGTCCCCACGGCCGGGCGGTGACGGCAGTGCTGGAACGGGGCGCCATCAAGGGCCTTTTCGACCGCACCTGGGGCCGCTGACGCCCCGCCTTTGCGGCCATCCCAGGGACGGGATCACCATGCCACGCCAACCCCATCAGCCCCAAACCCCCGAACAGGCTCCTTCCGGACAGGCGCCTCGCGGGCAAGGCTCCCGCGCCCCCCGCCACGTCACCTTGCGGGCCGCCGGAGCGGTCACCGTGCTGGCGGCGGCAGCCGTGGCGCTGGGGGCGTTTTCATGGTTCACCCACGAGCAGACCGATCTGGCCCAGCACACCGAATTTGCCCGCCCCATCCAGACCGGTCCGCCGCCGGTCTCCGTCACCTCCCTGTCCGCCGAGGAATGCGGGCGCTGCCACGCCGCCATCTATGCCGAATGGCGCACCACCATGCACGCCCGCGCCTGGACCGATCCGCTGGTGCAGTCCTACTGGAAGAAGGAAGGGGAGCTGTGGGTGTGCCGCACCTGCCACACTCCCCTGGAGGCCCAGCAGCCGGTGACCGTCCTGGCCGTGGAAGACGGCCACATCGACCGCCCCGTCACCGAGCCCAACGAACATTACGACCCGGCGCTGGTAGACGAAGGGGTCACCTGCGCCTCCTGCCATGTGCGCGGTGGCACGATTTTCGGCCCCAACCGCACCCCTGCGCCGGGCGCCCCGCACCCCACCGCCTACGACCCCAATCTGCTGTCGCCGGAGGCCTGTTACCGCTGCCATCAGGTGCCGGACGGCGCCATGCCGTTCTTCGCCGGCGGCCCCTGCGCCGACGATTTCCAGTTTCGCAACGGCCCCTACGCGCGCAACGGCTATACCTGTCAAAGCTGCCACATGCCCACGGTGGACCGGGCGGTGGCCTCCGGTTCCCCGGTGCGCTCCACCCGCAGCCACATCTGGCGCGGCGGCCACGCCCCGGAGATGCTGCGCAAGGCGCTCACCGTGCGTCTGGCCCCGGATGTCCCCCTGTGGGGCGACGGGCAGCGGCTGGTGTTCACCGCGCGCCTGACCAACAGCGGCGCCGGGCACCCAATCCCCATTGGCGACCCCAACCGCCATTTCACGGTGCACTGGGAGCTGATCAACGACAAGGGCCGGGTGGTGCGCCACCGCACCGACAAGGTGATTCGCCGCATACTGTGGAAGCCGGTGACGGTGGAGGTCAAGGACGGCCGCATCGCCCCCCTGTCGTTCCGCGACTTTGAATACAAGGTGCGCTCCCGGCGCGGCTGGCGGCTGCGGGTGACGGTGAACTACCACATCCTGACCGCGCACCAGAAGAAGGGCCTGGTCAAACGCCATGGCCTGCCGCCCGCGACGCCGGACCACATCGACCTGTACCGGCAGGAGGTAGACCTGAGCCCCGGCGCCCTTGTCCCCTCCGAGATGATGCCGGTGCCGTCCCCCGTGGCGACCCTTGGCGCGGGCCGCCTTGCCGCTGCGGAATGACCGGGCGGTGTGGCGTCCAGGCACCGGCGCCACGCGGCGCGAAAATATTTATTTTGCCAAATTCGTGATTTTTCCCCCACGGAGGGAAAAACGCGGTACAGTACGCCCTGTCCCTCCCGCAGAAGGGAGGCACCGTTTCCCACCCTTCCGGCATCCTTCTGACAGCAGGCGACCACAGGTTGGAGACGCAACGGTGCGGTGCGTCGTGGCGTGCCGCCCGGGGATCCCGCGTTTTCCCCTGCCAGTGGAGTCGCGAGCGTCTGAACGGTCAGACGCGGTTTCCTTCACTTCAGTCCACACCCTTCCCGTGACGGGCGGGCGCGGGCGTCGCATTGGCGCCCCGCTGGAACCGGCACGGCCAGACAACGCTGTTGATTAATCCATGTTGAGAGAAAAGCGATGAATCTTTTTGTTGGCAACCTTTCCTTTGAAACCACCGACCGTGACCTGCGCGAAGCCTTCGAACAGTTCGGTCAGGTGAACTCGGTGGCGGTGATCTCCGACCGCGAGACCGGCCGTTCGCGCGGCTTTGGCTTCGTCGAGATGTCCGACACCGATGCGCGTGCCGCCATCGAAGGTTTGAACCAGAAGGACCTGAACGGTCGCACCCTGAGCGTCAACGAGGCGAAGCCCCGTGAGTCGAACCGTGGTGGCGGCGGTGGTGGTCGTCGCGAGCGCTACTAGCAGATTCCCTGCTTGGCGCCCGCTGACCCCTTTCCGGCCGGAGACATAACGTCTCCCGCCTGAAGGCGTCCGAAAAAATGAACCGGGGGCAGGCCGTCAGGCCTGCCCCCGGTTTTTTTTGTGCGGGGAAGGGGGACCAGGGGGGAGGTTGCTTAAAATTGCGGGGGGCGTTATTTTAGGATTCGGCATTTTTGTAAAATAACATCGGGCACTATTTTAGGATCGGAACGGATGAAGCGGGAACCGCAAGGACATTACGTGACCACATCCACCGTGGGTGAGGCGGTGCGGGCCTTCGTTCCCGCCCCCCTGCCCCCCGATCCCCCCGTGACCTGGAACCCGGAACTGCGCAACAAATTCGATCTGGCGCTGCTGGCCCTGGGTCGGTTGGACGCCATCTCCACGCTGCTGCCCGACACATCGCTGTTTCTGTACATGTATGTGCGCAAGGAGGCTGTGTTGTCGTCCATGATTGAGGGCACCCAGTCGTCTCTCTCCGACCTGCTTTTGTTCGAACTGGATCAGGAGGCGGGGGTGCCGCTGGACGACGTGATGGAGGTCAGCCGCTACGTGGTCGCCCTGGACCACGGCCTGGCTCGCCTCTCGAAGGGCTTTCCGCTGTCGCTCCGCCTGCTGCGGGAGATCCACGACGTGCTGCTGTCTTCTGGCAGGGGCGCCGACAAGGCCCCCGGGGAGTTCCGCCGCAGCCAGAACTGGATTGGCGGCACGCGCCCCGGCAACGCCGCGTTCGTGCCACCTCCGGCGGAGCGGGTGCCGGAGTGCATGGGCAGTCTGGAGATGTTTCTTCACGACCAGCCGGAACCGACTCCGGCATTGCTCAAAGCCGCCCTGGCCCACGTCCAGTTCGAGACGATTCACCCGTTTCTGGACGGCAACGGTCGTGTCGGTCGCCTCCTCATCACCCTGCTGTTGTGTGAGCAGAATGTGTTGCGGGAACCCATGCTCTACCTCAGCCTGTATTTCAAGGCGCACCGCAACCGGTATTACGAACTTCTCAACCGGGTGCGGCTGGAGGGCGACTGGGAGGCGTGGCTGGAGTTTTTCGCCGACGCGGTTCTCGCCACCGCCACCCAGGCGGTGGAGACGGCCAACCAACTGATGTCCCTCGCCCGCGAGGACCGGGACAAGATCGGCGCTCTGGGCCGCCCCGCCTCTTCCGCCCTGCGGGTGCATCAATCACTGCTGGAGCGCCCCATCGCCACGGCGGGCGGGCTGGCGGACAGGACGGGGCTCACCCCGGCGACGGTGAATCGCTGTCTGGCGCACCTGACGCGACTCGGCATCGTCCGGGAACGGACCCGGCAAAGGCGCAACCGGGTGTTCAGCTATGCCGCCTACGTTGATGTGATGGAGCGCGGCACCGAGCCGCCGGGGGTGTAACGTCTCCGCCGGGACGAGAGTCCCCCCTCACCCCACCCCGGCCTCTGTAAACCCCTTCTGCCGCAGCACGCAGCTATCGCACTGGCCGCAGGCGTGCCCCTGTTCATCCGGGTCGTAGCAACTGCGGGTCATGGAATAATCCACCCTCAGCCGTAACCCCTCTTTAATAATCTCCGCCTTGCTCATGCGCAGCAGCGGGGCGTGAAGGGTAAAGGGGCTGCCCTCCACCCCGGCTTTGGTGGCCAGATTCGCCAGCCGCTCGAAGGCTTCCAGATATTCCGCGCGGCAGTCGGGGTAGCCGGAATAGTCCAGGGCGTTGGCGCCGATAAAAATGTCCCGCGCCCCCAACACCTCGGCGTAGCCCAAGGCCAGTGACAAAAACACCGTGTTGCGCGCCGGCACGTAGGTGACGGGGATGTCCGCGCCCATCCGGGCCGCGCTGCGCCCCTTGGGCACGGCAATGTCCGCCGTCAGGGCGCTGCCCCCCAGCACGTCCAGCCCCACCGGCACGATCACATGCCCCGCCGCCCCCAGGGCGGACGCCACCCGCCGCGCCGCCTCCAGTTCCACCCGATGCCGCTGGCCGTAGTCGAAGCTGATGCAGTGGCAGACATACCCCGCCTCCCGCGCCAGCGCCAGCACCGTGGCCGAATCCAGCCCGCCGGACAGCAGGATCACCGCCTTTCTGGAGGCCTTTTGCACCGTCGTCTGCATGGGGGCGATTGTGGCCAGCCACGCCCGGGGCGTCAAGCCTGGGGGATTCGGCAGGGGGACGTCTGGCGCCGCTTCCGTTACAATGACCGACACATGGGGCCAACACATGGGCCGAAACCGGGCGGCGCGCCTCCCGGCCACGGCTGCCGTTGGTGTATGCCCCCCGTCCCGCTGTTTTTTTCTGGAAGGCCAATAACCCGTGACTGAACCCGAAAATCCCCTGGGCAAGGCCCAGTCCACCTTTGTGGACCGCCTGCCGCATCGTACCACCGCCGCCGAGAAAATTCCCCTCGCCGACGCACTGGGTCGCACCCTGCATGCCGACGTCACCGCGCCGGAACCCGCCCCGCCCTACCCCCGCGCCATCGCCGAGGGCTTCATCATTTATGCCGCATCGGCCCACGGCGCGTCGGAGGAGTCTCCCAGGTCCTTCAAGATTGTGGGCACCTGCCTGCCGGGGGACGCCACCTTTCCACCCCTGCAACCCGGCGAGGCGGTAGAGGTCGCCTGCGGCAGTCTGGTGCCGGACGGCCCCGTGGCCCTGGCCCGCATGTGGGAGGCCAAACGCGACGGCAACACCGTGCGCGTCAGCCGTCCGTTTCCGCCGCGCTTCTTCATCGAGGAAACCGGCTGCGACATGAGCCTTGGCGCCATGATCGCCCCCGCCGGCACCGTGCTCGGAGCGGACCATATCGGCCTGATCGCCACCCAGGGCATCGCCAGCGTGAGCGTCGCCCGCGCCCCCCGCGTCACCGTGTTCGCCTCCGGCGACGAGGTGGTGCCGTTCGATCAGCAACTCAGCCCCGGCCTCATCCGCGACTCCAACACCCCCATGCTGTGCGCGGCCATCGCCGCCGCCGGAGGGGTGGCCAACGCGGGCGGCATCATGCAGGACGACTTTGCCCGCTGTGTGGACATCATCCGCGAGGCCCTGAAGCACGCGGACATGATCGTCATCGCCGGGGGCACCGCCGTGGGCGGGCGCGACTTCGTGTCGGACCTGCTGCGCGAGGTGGGCGAACTGCTGGTGGACGGCGTGCCCATGAAATCCGGCCGCCCCCTGATCATGGGCGTGGCGGAGGGCGGCCACAAACCCATCGTTTGCGTGGCCGGGCACCCCCCGGAGGCGTTGCGCGGCTTCCGCCTGTTCGGCGTGGCCGCCATCGACCGGCTGCTGGGGCGCGACCGCCCCCTGCCCGCCGACGCCTGAGGCGCAAAAAACACCCCGCGCATGACGCCGATGCCGAAGTCGGCTATCGTCTTAGCGGGAGACTTGATCCGGTGACCCGGTAACCCGGTCACCGGACCTTCGCAAATCGCCCGGCAAATCGCCCGGCAAATCGCCCGGCAAATCGCCCGGCAAATCGCCCGGCAAATCGCCCGGCAAATCGCCCGGCAAATCGCCCGGCACACCGGTCGGTGGCTCATCCCGAGGGCCGCTTCGACCGAAAAGGAGACCCCCGGCGGCCACCGTGGCCAGCGGGGGCACAGGGTCAGGACATCCGGGAAACGACATCGGGTAACCGGCTTCAGGAGAGGGGAGACCGTCACTTGCACCCACGCACGCGTGCGTTCCATCATGGACATCAGCCTGCCCGCGCCACCACCGCGGCGGCGCCGTCACACCTTGCCACGCCCCCCGGAGGCACCCCATGAGCATGCTGTCCCACGACGTCATCATTGTCGGCGCGGGCCTGGCGGGCATGCGCGCCGCGCTGGAGTTCGCCCCCGGCGTAGACGTGGCGATGATCTCCAAGGTCCACCCCGTGCGCTCCCACTCCGGCGCCGCCCAGGGCGGGGTCAACGCCGCCCTGCACGAAGACGACTCGTGGGAGAACCACGCCTACGACACGGTGAAGGGTTCCGACTACCTGGGCGACCAGGACGCCATCGAGATCATGTGCCGCGAGGCCCCCTCCGACATCCGCCAGATGGAGCACTGGGGGGTGATCTTTTCCCGCAATGACGAGGAGCGCATCGCCCAGCGCCCCTTCGGCGGGGCCGGTTATCCGCGCACCTGCTACGCCGCCGACCGCACCGGCCACGCCCTGCTGCACGCCATGTACGAACGGGTGATGCGGCGCGGCGTGAAGGTTTATGAAGAGTGGTTTCTGCTGTCCCTGATCATGGAGGACGGCGAGTGCCGGGGCATCGTGGCCCTGGACATCCCCACCGGCCAGGTGGTGTCCATGCGCGCCCGCGCCGTGGTCATGGCCACCGGCGGCTACGGGCGGGTCTACCGCACCAGTTCCAACGGCCTGGTCAACACCGGCGACGGCATGGCCGTGTGCTACGAGGCGGGCGCCCCGCTGATGGACATGGAGTTCGTCCAGTTCCACCCCACCACCCTCAAATCCAACGGCGTGCTCATCACCGAAGGCAGCCGGGGCGAGGGCGGCACCCTGATCAACGCCCTGGGCGAACGGTTTATGAAGACCTACGCCCCCAACGCCATGGAGCTGGCCAGCCGCGACGTGGTGTCGCGCGCCGAGCAGACCGAAATTCTCGAGGGGCGCGGAGTGGACGGCTGCGTGCTGCTGGACCTGCGCCACCTGGGACGCGAAAAGATTCTGGAACGCCTGCCCCAGATCCGCGAACTGGCCATCAAGTTTGCCGGTACCGATCCCATCGAGGTGCCGATCCCGGTGCGCCCCGGCGCCCACTATTCCATGGGCGGCATCAAGGCCGATTTCAACGGCGCCACCCCCCTTCCAGGCCTGTTCGCCGCCGGAGAATGCTCCTGCGTTTCGGTGCACGGGGCCAACCGTCTGGGGGGCAACTCGCTGCTGGAAACCCTGGTGTTTGGCCGCCGCACCGGCGCCTTCGTCAACGACTATCTGGTGGGGCGGCCCATGCCGTCGCCCGCCGACACCCACCGGGTGGAACAGGAAAAACGCCTGGCGGAAATGGTAGCGCGCCCCGCCGGCGAACGCGGCTGGGCGCTGCGCGAGGAGCTGGGCACCATGATGAACCGCAACGTCGGCGTGTTCCGCGACCGCGCCGGGCTGGAGGCCGCAGTGACGGTGGCCGCCAACGTGGCCGAACGCGCCAGACGCCAGTGGGTGATGGACAAGGGGAAAATCTTCAACACCGACCTCACCGAAGCCCTTGAATTGCAGCACGTCACCGAGCTGGCGCGGGTCATCATCGCCGGGGCGCTGGCGCGGGAAGAGTCCCGCGGCGCCCACTTCCGCAAGGATTTCACCACCCGCGATGACGCCAAATGGATGCGCCACACCCTGGCCCACCCCGACCCGGACGGCCCAAAGCTGAGCCACGCGCCGGTAGCGTTCACGCGCTTCGAACCCAAGGAGCGTACTTACTGAGGCGGGGCCGGGACAGGCATTTTACCGACAGGCAACCAGACCATGCGCATCGAGATCGAAATAGAACGTTCCTGCCCCGGCGAGGGACAGGCGGCCCGCTTCCAGAGCTTCCATGTAGAAGTGCCGCGCCACGCCACGGTGCTGGACACCCTGATGGCGGTGAAAAATCAGGAAGACGGCTCGGTCACCTTCCGCCGCTCCTGCCGCAGCGCCATTTGCGGCTCCTGCGCCATGCGCATCAACGGCCGCTCCGGGCTGGCCTGCGACACCCAGGTGGAAGGCGAACTGCGCCGTCACGGCAAGCTGCGCATCCAGCCCCTGGCCCATATGCCGGTGGTGCGCGACCTGGCGGTGGAAATCGACCCCTTCTGGGCCCGGGTGCGCGCCGTGCAGCCGTGGGTGGAGCGCCCCCGCGAGGCGGAGCCCTCCTGGCCGGTGGAGCAGGAAACCCGCATGCCCCAGTCCGCCGCCGAGGAGATGGACGACACCTCCAAATGCATCATGTGCATGAGCTGCTTTTCGGCCTGCGAGGTGGCGGAGGTGGACACGCGCTTTCTGGGCCCTGCGGCGCTGGCCAAGGCCTATCGCTTTGTGGCCGACCCGCGCGACACCAACACCCAAAACCGGCTGGCCACCCTCAACGGCGGCGGCGGCTACTGGGACTGCACCCGCTGCAACCAGTGCGTGGAGGCGTGCCCGAAGGACGTCAAACCCATGGAGGCCATCGTGCACCTGCGCCGCGAGGCAATCCGCGCCGGGTTCACCGGCACCATCGGCAGCCGCCACATCACCGATTTCCTGAGCATCGTGCGCCAGGAAGGGCGCCTCAACGAAGGGCGCATGCCCATGCAGATGAAGGGCTTCAATCCCTTCAAGCTGCTGCCGGTGCTGCCTTTGGCGTGGCGCATGTGGCGCAAGGGAAAACTGCCCCTGCCGTGGCACTGGCCGATCCCCGGAGTGTCCCAGGTGCGCCGCATCATGGACCGCAAGGGCGGGGCGCGCCGCAAGAGTTTTGTCGTCGGAAAGGGTGACCTCAAGTGAGTTTCAAATACGCCTACTACACCGGCTGCGCCGCCAAGGGGGTGTGCCCGGAACTGCACCAGTCCACACTGGCCGTGGCCCGTGCCCTGGGCATCGAACTGGTGGAACTCAAATCCGCCTCGTGCTGCGGCGCCGGGGTCATCGGCGAGCTGGAATACGAAACCCAGTTGGCCATGAACGCCCGCAACCTGGCGCTGGCGGAGCGCATGGGCACCGACATGCTCACCGTGTGCGGCACCTGTCAGGGGGTGCTGTCCCGCGCCAACCACGACCTGAAGGGCGACGACCTGCGCGGCCGCATCAACGAGGTCATCTCCGACAGCGGCGGTCCCTACGGCGGCACCATCCAGCCCAAGCACCTGCTGTGGGTGCTGATTCAGGACTACGGAATCAAGCGCCTTGAGGAGCGCATAAAAAACCCCCTCACCGGGCTGCGGGTGGGGCCGTTTTACGGCTGCTACATCCTGCGCCCGTCGGAATACCTGGGGTTCGACGACCCTTACAACCCCAAGAGCCTGGAGCAGGTGATACGCGCCCTGGGGGCGCAGCCGGTGGACTATTCGGGGCGCACCAAGTGCTGCGGCTTCCCCATCGTGCTGGAGCAGGAGTCCTCCGCCATGCGCATGGTGGGCACCAACCTGCTGGAGGCCATGGACAAGGGCGCCGACTGTCTGGTGACCCCCTGCCCCTTGTGCCACATGAACCTGGACATCTATCAGGGGCGCGCCGAGAAGGAGATGGACCGCAAGATCGGTCTGCCGATCCTGCACCTGCCGCAACTGGTGGGGCTGGCGCTGGGCATCGAGCCTCGGGAACTGGGGCTGGAAAAGAACATGGTGGACACCGGCCGCCTGCTGGAGCTGGCCTCCCGAGGCGGGGTCCGGGTCTGACGCGGCCGCCCGCCCGCCACGCCCTGATTCGCCGCATGTCCTGCTATGTCTACATACTGGGCGCCACCGGCGGCGACCGCCGCACCTACGTGGGGTGGACGGTTGACCTGGAGCAGCGGCTGGCGGCCCACAACAGCGGCAGCGGGGCCAAATCCACCCGTGGCCGCAGGTGGGAGCTGCTCTACGCCGAGCAGTTCGAAACCCGCTCCGAGGCCATGCGCCGCGAGTGGTTTTTGAAGCGCGACCGGGGCTTCCGCAAGCAGGTGCGGGCCGACACCGCGCCCCAGGGGTGAGGGGGAGCGGCTTCCGACCGCTCCTGCCGACCGCTCCTGCCTACCCCGCCGCCACGCACTCCTGAAAGCGTTTTTCCAGTTCCCGGAACACCGGTCCGGGGCAATTGCGCAGGCGGCGACCATCCACCTCGGCCACCGGCAGCAACCCGGTGCCGGTGCCGGTCAAAAAGCACTCGTCCGCCGTGTACAGATCATAGCGGGTCAGGGATGCCTCGCGGGCCGGAATGCCCGCCCCGGCGGCCAGTTCCAGCACGACATCACGGGTCACTCCGGCCAGCGCGCCATCCACCGTGGGCGGGGTAAACAGGGTGCCGCCCCGCACCGTGAACACGTTCTGCGCCGCCCCCTCCGCCACCCGCCCCTCGCGGTTCAGCAGCACCGCCTCGTCCGCCCCGGCGTGGTTGGCCTCCATGCGCGCCAGGATGTGGGTCAGGTAATTGAGGCTCTTGATGCGCGGGTCCAGACCGTCCAGCGGCGTCTTGCGGGTGGCGGCGACAATGACGCGCGCGCCGCGCTGCCGCGCCTCGGCCCCGGCCATGGACAGGTGATCGGCGATGATGAACAGTCCCGGCGTGGCACAGCCGCGCGGATCAATGCCCAACGGCCCCGCCCCCCGCGTCACCACCAGCCGCAGGTAGCCGTCCGCCCCGGAAAAGGCCGCCACCGTCTGCTCCACCGCGCGATTCATCTCCGCCAGGGGCATGGGCAGATCCAGGCGAATGGCCGTGGCCGAGTGCGCCAGCCGCTCCAGGTGTGCCACCAGCCGGAACACCCGGCGGTTGTAAAAGCGGATCCCCTCGAACACACCGTCGCCATACAGCAGCCCGTGGTCCATCACCGGCACGGCCGCCTCCGCCGCCGGGACCACCCGGCCATTGATCCAGCACACCGCCTCCGCACTCATCGTCGGTCCTCCACCCTCCCGCGTCCACGCGGGGGACACATAGGTAAACAATTATTGACCTTTTACAGAATAGCCACCCCAAGGTAATATGTCAACATGGTTGACCTGACATCCCCCTCCAGCCCACATCCCCCCACCCCCCCCGCCGACCCGCGTGAGGCAGAGCTGAACCGGGCCCTGGAGGCCCTGCACTTCGCCTTCCGGGCGGTGACCGCGCGCCCGGACGCCATGCTGGGAGAACTGGGCATGGGCCGCATCCACC
>Ga0224495_10000198_pt1 | contig 48625 bp, 48 predicted proteins | sample SF_Jul11_sed_USG_FD_168128 | JGI IMG/M metagenome (GOLD analysis project Ga0224495, IMG submission 168128) | Sediment microbial communities from San Francisco Bay, California, United States - SF_Jul11_sed_USGS_4_1 | ecosystem: Environmental > Aquatic > Marine > Sediment | place: USA: California...
TAATCGCTTGCATTTGCAGTTCCATTGTACCGTCTGACCCACGCAGTGTCGACCTGGGCAAACAAAGTGGTGATACAGAATAGACAGGTTAACACGGTCAATATTTTATTTACTTCAAAAGGTTTTTTGTTATACATGATAACCTCCACGTTGTCTTAGCGACCAATAATTCTTGGCCTTTTACTCCGCAATCCGCTGTTTTTCCGGCTCGCGGGATCCTATATTTATACAACCCACTCTAGTTATTCAATCACCTCCTCTCCATATTATTATAGTCTGATTTGTATTTGAATACCAGTGTTATATTATCTGAAAAATGTCTTTCTGAGGTTTGTTGTGCGTGGGGACAGCCTTGCGGAGCCAGGCACCATAATATCCTAATTCGTATTGCGAAATGCGGATTTAAACAAATACGTTTGGAACGTTATTCTCGCTAATTGCGTTATTACCGTTACTTTCGTTGGTATCGCTCACCTGCTGAGATTGTGCCGATTTTCGTCCTTGGAAGTTTCTGATACAATGAAAATCGAACATCCCGCAAGGCGGGACTTCGCCCTGGTTCATTGAATTCATGAAACAAGGTGAAAACCGGGGCTCGCAATGACGTTTCTTGCGGGCGAGTCAAAAGTTAACATCAGCAAGCTGCTATATTCTGTTTACTTTCACTCTTAGCGATGCATTTGGTATGTTCTCGATGCGCCGCTCAACAAACTCGCGGCTTACTCGAATAATAATAGAGACCATAGAGTACTGAGGTGTACAGCGTCGCCTGTTGACTTTACCCATATTTTTGTAATAATAGTAGGGGAGTCATTGTGGGGTATAGCATAAATGCAAGCACCAAGAACAGCATGAAAGATTTTTCTTCCAAAGGACAAATACAAGTGGTCACAGGGGGGCTGTCTTCTTCCCTTTATATGATGCCTGGAAGGACTAAATGACACCTTCTATCGACGCCAAGATATCCCGTGCAGAAGCATTGCTGAACGAGGGGAAAAACGAGAAAGCACTCGCATTGCTGAAGAAGATCACTGCGCTGAAAGGGTTATCCGAGGAGAACCGGCTCGCTTGCGCGTTGCTAGAGATTAGGATCAAGCTAAAGCTTGGCGAATCTAAAGATGCTCTAAAATTGTCAGACAAGGCTCTGCAAACGGCACTCAGGCAAAATGATGTTATGAGTGCCTTAGAATTGTATGCGTTGCAGGTCGAAATCGCCTGGCGATCAGGGGAATTTGACATAGGCCTCAGAGCTTTAGATGAAGGTGAGAGACTGATCAGGGGGATGCAGTTTACTCATGCAGATAAAAAAGCACGAGCATTGAGCAGAAGAAAGGCTGAATTGTTGTGCAACGGCGGGGTCATTCACTGGTATAAAGGTAATCTCGACAAGGCGGTTGAGTATCACAAATCGAGTCTCGAGATCATGGAGGAGTTGGAAGATCTGCCAGGTATGGCCAACGTGTTCAATAACCTGGGTCTTGTTTACTGGTCTAAAGGCGATCTTGAGCGATCAATAGAATACCACCAGCGGAGTCGCACGATGAATGAGGTTATTGGTGACAAACGGAAAATTGGTGCATCGCTCAACAACCTGGGCAATGTTTACATTATGAAGGGGGAACTTGACAGTGCACTGGAGGCTTATCAGCGAAGTCTGGCAATCAAAAAGGAATTTAATCTCACTCAGGAGATCGGAACTACCCTCATTAACATTGGAACGGTCTACCACCTTAAAGGTGAATTGGACCTTGCAATGGACTATTACCAAAAGACTCTCGTCCTGAGTGAGGAATTGGGGAATAAACCGAACATCGCACTGGCGACCAACAATCTTGGTGATATTCATATGCTGAGAGGGGAACTCGGCCAGGCGCTGGAGTACTTTCAGAAGGCTATCGAACTCTATCAGGAACTGGGATTCAAACAAGAAATCGCCCTGTCACTGAGCAATCTGGGTGAGCTCTACTGGAAAAAGGAGAACATCGAACAATCATTGCAATGCTACGAGCAGAGTCTGGCAATTTATCAAAAGATGGAGAACGCCCCGTATACTGCTTTGGTGCTGTTTAACCTGATCTGGATAGCCCTTGAACGAGAAGACCCATCCCTGGCACAGGAGTATCTCCTTAATCTGGAGCAGATCAATAAAAACTATCAAAACAAGGTGCTCGATCAGCGCTTTCGTATTGCCAAAGCCCTTTGGCTGAAGTCGAGCAAGCGATCTCGGCATAGATTGGAGGCTGTGAAGATCCTCGAAGAGGTGATAGAGGAGAAGGTTGGAGACCATACGCTGGCCGTCACTGCCATGGTTCATTTGTGCGACTTATTGCTAGCCGAGTTGAAAGTCACCGGGGAGGAAGAATTATTTGATGAGATCAAAGAATTGACGGGCAGGCTTCTTGACATTTCCAAGAAGCAGGCTTCACATGCTCTTCTAGCCGAGGTATATTTGATGCAATCAAAACTGGCGCTTATTGAACTCGATATGGGGCAGGCAAAGAAATTGCTCGCACAGGCCGGTACAATTGCCGAAGAGAAGGGATTGACGTCTCTGGCGCGATTGGTAACGCGGGAGAGTGATTCACTGCAATCTCAGGTGAAAAAGTGGGAATCGCTCGTGCATCAAGAGCCATCTTACCAAAGAATGATCGATATGACGAATATCGATGCACTCCTCGAGCAAATGATTCAAAAAACAATAACCAGTGTTATTGAAGAAAGACGGACGTCGGATGATGAGATACAAACGAAGAAGTACAAGCTCGTTCATCTTGACCGTCTTACGGAGTTTCAGAAAATTGAAAAAAGCAGATTCCGGATTGGCATTGCTCAGATCGGATTGTCGAAGGCAGGTGACATAGTTCACGAAATATACACTGAGCTGGCCCCTGGTCTTTTTGGTTTTAGAGAGGAGGCAGTAGATACTATTAGAAACAAGATCAAGAATATGGTTGAAGCTGCTTCAAATGAGGACATCGATCTCCTGATTTTCCCGGAATTGAGCATCGATCTCAATTACCTCCAGCTCCGTGAGGACGTAGTTTCTCTTGCAAAGACCTACAATATGGTGTTGGTGCCTGGGTCCTACCATGACCACAATACAAAAAGGAATCTCAGTATCGTTATGTCACCAAACGGCATCCTCTGTGAACAGGCAAAGCACATTCCGGCCAATATTCACTTCGCAGGAACCCGATTAACAGAAGGGATCATTGGACCTTCTTCCCCACAAAAGACCATTATCTGTAGCACTGAATTTGGCAGGGTGGCGATCATCATATGTAGAGATTTTCTTGATATGGACTTGAGGGTGGAGCTGAAGAATTCTGATCCGCCGGTAGATATCATTATTAACCCCGCCTTTACTCCCGTCACAGCCGATTTCAAGGCTGCTCATTTTGATGCACGCAGGTCTATCTATGCCTACTGCTTCTTCGCCAACGTCGCTGAGTTCGGTGATTCTTTTATCTATTCTCCCGAAAAGGAACGCGTCGAAAAAAACATCCCGGCGCGGGAAGAAGGTTTGATCTGGAAGGAAGTTGATCTCTTCAAACTCCGTTCAGAGCGGAAGAAATGGGAGATTGAGCAGGCGAAACGCAAGCCGTTCATACAAAGCACACGATAACATGCCAACGGAGTTGGCTGAATACACGCTTGCATGCTGCAAGCTGAAGATACGTCTGCCGATGGCAGACTGCAGACACGCTTCGCTGAAGTCACGTTCGCCATCACTCACTGAAGACACATCAACGCCCTCTGAGTTGCTAACAGACGCGGGTAGTGAGTAGATAGTTGACAGAATCGGCCTGTTTGCTATTGTATATTAGGTGTAGTTATTGCAGGGGGTGATCAAGTCGCAGGGGCATGTTTGCTCTTTGGTGAAGCGACTGGGATCGTAGAGATAGGCGGCTGCTTGAAATTAATGGTAAGAACTCCGCTACGTAATCATCGATCACGGTCATCCTTTTGCTGCTAGGTGATCTCAAGAATAATAGATGCATGACATTGATTATTTTCATATATGTTTGTTTGCCCGGTATATAGAAGGAGGTATGCAATGGCAAAAGAACAAAAAAAACTGACCAACAATTTTGGTAAACCGGTCGATGACGATCAGAATAGCATAACTGTGGGCATTCCAGGACCCACGATTTTCGAAGATATCCACCTTGCTGAAAAACTGGCGCACTTCAATCGTGAACGTATCCCCGAGCGGGTAGTGCACGCTAAGGGCGCCGGGGCCGGTGGATATTTCGAGGTTACGCACGATGTTACGAAATACACCAGGGCCAAATTCCTCTCCGAGATCGGCAAGCGTACCGAGGTCTTTGCGAGATTTTCCACGGTCGGTGGGGAAAAGGGTTCGGCAGATACGGCTCGTGATCCCCGTGGGTTTGCCGTGAAATTCTACACGGAAGAAGGTAATTTCGACATGGTGGGCAATAACACGCCGGTATTCTTTATCCGCGATGTCATCAAATTCCCCGATTTTATTCATACACAAAAACGCAATCCAGCCACCAACGCCAAGGATCCGGACATGTTCTGGGATTTTCTATCTCTGACTCCAGAATCGATCCATCAGGTCACGATTCTCTTTTCGGACCGCGGTACTCCGATGAGCTACCGCAATATGAATGGCTATGGAGGTCATACCTTCAAATGGTGGAATTCGAATGGTGAATATTTCTGGGTGAAAATACATTTTAAGACAGTGCAAGGTGTCAAAAACTATGGACGGCAGGAAGCAACGCGGCTTGCTGGCGAGAATCCCGATATCGCGACAGATGATCTATATCAAGCGATCAAGAGCGGTAAATATCCGGCTTGGGATGTGCAGATCCAGGTCATGAAGCCCGAGCTGGCAGACACCTACAAATTCAATCCTTTTGATGTGACGAAGGTTTTACCGCATGGTGATTTTCCGGTGATCCCGGTCGGTCGTATGGTTCTGAACCGGAACCCACAAAATTACTTTGCCGAGGTAGAGCAATCAGCCTTTTGTCCAGGCAACTTTGTTCCGGGTATGGGTCCTTCTCCGGATAAGATGCTGCAGGGGCGGATAATATTCTATCATGACGCCCATCGATACCGTCTTGGTCCTAACTATCATTTGATCCCGGTCAACTCGCCAAAAGGTGTGAAGGCCGACAACTATCAGCGTGACGGTGCCATGCGCGTAGATGATAACGGTGGTGGTGGTCCAAATTACTATCCAAACAGCTTTGAGGGTCCTGAACCGCAGCCGGAATTCTCAGAGCCGTCGCTGGAATTTTCGGGTAAGGGAGCTCGACAACCTTATGTTCATCCCAACGACGACTTCGTTCAGGCCGGTAACCTCTACCGAAAGGTTATGACTGATGTGGACCGGGAACACCTGGTCGGGAATATCATTGATCATTTAGGGAATGCGCAGAAACGTATCCAACTTCGCCAAACGGCGCTTTTCTACAAAGCTGATATCGAGTACGGGACCAGGGTTGCGCAGGGTTTGAAACTTAGTCTGAAAGATGTCGAGAACCTGGCGAAGATGTCACAGGAGGAACGGGCAGAAGCGACGAAGTAGAACCATTTTAACCGGGGAGTTAAGAACTGGGATGTAAGAAGTTGAAACAAAATTCCAGATACGTTTAGTTCGCTATTATCGTTACGTCCGTTAATCTCGTTATTTCCGTCAATTTCTCTGCTTCCACTAAACATGTTACGTAACAGGTGATGCGTCAAACGTCTTGACAGTTAAGTTGTTTGGTCTAGAATACTGCTGAATATAGCTTGTGGAGAAAAGCCTATGAAATGTATATGTAGTATTCATATTATTCTTTATTCATTTCGATCGGGTACCCCGGGTTCAGAAATATATTCATATTCTCGAATTGATGTAGTAAATACAAGGCATGTGAATGAGAGTTAAACGCTGTACCAAGTGCATTTTGCCCATAGAGTACCCGGGAATCAACTTTCGTGAAGATGGTGTTTGTTCATTCTGTGCTGACTTCAGACAGACTGATTGGAAGGTCCAGAGGTCTATACTGGATGACATTGTTCAACAAGCCCGATCGAGCGGTTCAAAATATCAGGCTGTCGTTCCGTTCAGCGGGGGTAAAGACAGCTCATATGTTTTGTATTACATGCGTAAGATTTGTAACTTGAGGGTCCTGGCGCTGAATTTCGACAATGCATTCCGTAGTGAAGCTGCTGGGGTGAATCTTGAAACACTGCCAAAGACGCTTGAGGTAGATTATACTTCGATACATCTACCGTGGCCCTTGATGAAGGGGCTTTACGCCGCGTTCATTAAGGATGCAGGTGAGTTTTGTACGGTATGCAATTCCGTCGGTTATCTGACTATCATGTCATACATAGTAAACCATGCCGACGTCCTTGGTGCCAATCCGCTTGTGGTCAGCGGATGGGTGCGATATCTAGAGGAGATGCCAAACGTCTATGCTTTTGATATAAAGTATTTTAGCGACATCATTTCCCGCGCTGGGTTACTTGGTCCTTTGATCGAGTCGGGGTTCGTAGATCAGAGATGTCTCGATGTTTTGGCGAACGTGTCTGATCCAAGGAAACTTAGTAATGACACCAAAATACCTCTCAATTTCATTGCACTACCTGAGTATATTTACTGGGAAGTTAATGCAATTTCCGAAACGCTTAAAGCGTTTGGATGGAATGCCCCGTCTTCCACCACCGGGGAAACACATTTTGACTGCACAATGTATCCTGTAGCGAAATACCTGGAGAAGAAGAAATATGGGTTCAGCCAGTCTACAATTACGTATAGTGCGTTAGTTAGACACGGTCAAATGACCCGTGAAGATGCGTTGAAAGAATTGGATAGAGAGTCGAATGACAGACCAGTTGAATTCGCGGATTTTCTCGGAATGCTCGGATTAGAGGATGATCAGGTGAATTGGAAAGGCAAATGGTATCCAGAAAGAAAGTGATGTAGATTCATGCTATTTATTCCCGCAAGGCTAACATCATTCAAACTGCCGAAGAGATATGTCCTGAAATCATGGTTCTTCCCGGGACGCTGGCTTTCAGACGCTGAGTTGGATATCCTTCGGCAGACGATCTATTCAATCACAATGACGAAATTAGGGGTATTGCCAAAATACGGCGTATATTCGAAGTCGCGTGAGCCGTACAAAAATCGCATTATATCAATTGCATACGACAAAATTACGCGAACACCAATAGGCTTCACTGCTATGGTGCATATCCAATTGCCGACCAATACAACCCGGGAACCTGTGATACATCTGGGTCTAGTGATAACGACGACGAACCGTTTGGGAAGAGCATTGTTATTCTTTATTTATTTCTGGCCACTGTTATATTTTCTTACCATAAGAAAATTCAAACCGTTCTGGATCACTTCAGTATCTATGGAGCCGAGCATAATAGGTTCGGTTTCCGATAATTTCGGGAGCGTTTTTCCACATTATCTTCAAAACACCACAGCAACAGCGGCGCAATGCGAGATAGCACAAAGACTTTTCTGTGAGCATGGTGACGAATTTGGAATGGGTCAGCACGCGCATCTTGATCTGCAGAATTTTGTAGTTAGGGGCAGTTGTCGAGGTCCCAGCGATGCGTTGCGCGTTAAGTACGATAATTCCGCAAAATATATCACCCTCAAATGCAACAAATTCTGTGAGCTCACACTTGATTATGAACGAGGTGACGAAATACTGCAGGTCGGTCATGTCAGCTTGCGTTCTAGTTTATCCGTTTTCGCTCGACTATTTAGAGATCAAATGGGACGGCTAGCATGCGCAATAGAAAAGCGGCGTCGAATCTGAAGATCCGTCCAATAAAAGAAACTGACAATCGTCAGTTGATCTCGCTTGCGCGATCAATCGGGGTTCCAGCAAGAGTTAAACTTGGGGTGGACAGGGCGCCGATTTTTTGGGCCTTCAGCGAAATGCAGAGTAAAACATGGGATATATTGGTTGCCGAGGATGGCAATGAGATAGTTGGGTTCATAGATTTGAGTCACAGGAAGTTCCGTCTAAGCAAAGTCGTTAAGCAGGTTACCTATGTCGGTCTTACTGGGGTTCATACCGGATGGCGTGGATCAGAGGTATTCCCCAGGTTGCTAAGGGCAAGCGAGAGATTAGCCCGGAAGCGCGGCTCAGAATGCGCCATTGCGCTCGTCAATGTCAACAACATGAGGTTTAACAAGTTATTGAGGTTCATATATAAAGATTCGATATGCTGTGAGAACCTACGAGTGTCATGCGTTTTGCTTGGACCTCGTTACAGGCGTAACAAGAATGTTCGTGTCGAGAGAGCGACACAAGAGGATATGCAAATGATCATGGATCTTATGATGCGATATTATTGCCGGTATCAGCTCGCACCTATATTGGATAGAAAGCACTTTACAGATTTGTTTAACTCGCAGTTGCTTGATCTTCTCGTAGTACGCGATGACAAGAAGAAAATAGTGGCGACCATGGGTCTTTGGGACCAGAGCCATATGAGGAGAATTATTGTATTGGATTACGCGCCACCCATGTTATGGATAAAAAGATTAATAAATGGCAGCAGATATTTTACTCGTATCGCTCGTGTGCCCGATCCAGGTAGTCACTTCGAATATTTCTACTCAGTCTTCGCCGCGTTTGAAGAAGGCTTTGAAAATTCGTTTTGTGAAATCTTACGTTTTGTCTGCAATAAATATGCAGACCGTAATTACAACTTTCTGATACTAGCAATTCCTGAATCTTCAAAGGTTATGAAAACATGCAGTGATTTGTGGATCATTTCTAATAACAACGTTCCAGTAGTTATTCCTTTGACAAATGATATGGTGACTTTTCTTAAGGAAATCGGATCTTGTAGTTTATACCTTGAATACGCTTTGTCGTAACTGGTTCGGAAATTGCAGCATTCGGACGTCGCCACAGGAGACTTTGTCAGTAATGACGTGATGCAAGCATCTCAACACTTTTGTCAAGCGGTGGATTTTTCTGCCCATGGTTATAGCTGGCAATGACTTGCATCACAGGATCGGGGGTAACCCTTTGGGTTTGCGACGTTTAATCGCAGAACTGATGCTCTGCCCTGCCTTTCTGGCAATGCTTCACAGGATGTGAACGATTGTTAGTCCCGTTACTATCGCTACTGCCTTTCGGTTTCTCAATTTCTTATCCTCTTAAGTTCTATCTCATCGGGGCTTCCTATCTTCTCGTTATGCGTGTCGCGTCATGCGTCCGGCGAAAAGTGTTTAGCGTATTGCGTTGAGGGTTCTTGACCTCCTGTGATTAAGCGGTATATTGTAATATAATATGAAGAAAGAGGATATTAACGCAAAGGAGTTGAGACAAGTCATTGGGGTATGCAAGATCAATGAGATCGGGAAACACCATTAGGAACGTAGTTCAGATTCTATTGAATAATAGGGGGTCACAGTGCCGGATAAGTCATCGGATGAGTGCGCAATGAATGTTTCTCCAAGCTTCCAATATGCATACAGTACTATTTCTATCAGGTATTTTGACGCGTTGCTGGCTGACATCGATAAATTGGATAGGGATGGCAAACTCAGCACAAATACAGTCTATAGGAAGTATTTGAATCACGCAAAGTTTCAAATCCCTGAAAGCACTACCGATTTTCAATCAGTAATAATCGTGGCTGTTCCTGGCAGTCCAATGCTGGTGAATTTTCATTTTAAAGGCGCAAAACACGAAATCATGCTGCCACCTAATTATTATGATGACGGATTAACAGAAGAGGATTTGTGCCGCACGATACAGAATGATGTTATACAAACTCCAGGATACAGCATCGAAAGGGCCAAGCACGTTTATTTGAAGCTTCTGGCGGTTAGAAGCGGACTTGGCAGGTACGGCAGGAACAATATTTGCTATGTCGAAGGAATGGGAAGTCTACCTGCGCTATATGCCTTTTTTACTGATTTTCGTTTCAAGTCGGATAATTGGCTCGAAATAAAGATGATGGATATGTGCGAAGAGTGTGAGGCGTGTATTCGTCAGTGTCCTACTGGTTGTCTGAGCAAGGCTGATTTTGTCATCGACGCGGGAAAGTGCCTTACCCTGTATAACGAAATCAAAGGAGAATTTCCCGGGTGGATTGACCCGCAGGCACATAACGCTTTGATGGGGTGTATGAAGTGTCAGCAATGCTGCCCGGCGAATCGGGGCGTGCTGAGACGAAGCGGCAGGATTGCAGAAGTAACCGAAAAAGAGACGGAAAGCATACTGAATGAGAGCCTCGACGATGAAACGGCGAATTCCTTGTCCGATAAACTCCGAATGTTCTCCCCCGAAGATGCACATCATTTTCTTCCGATTTTGGCAAGAAATCTGCGGGTTTTGTTGTTCAGATAAAAATGCCGTTTGTTTAACAGATTATATTGGAATTGTGGGAGGGGTTGAAATTCCAATGAAATTCGTTACGATAACGGTATAGGAGGAAGAATGGACGAACAAGGAAACAGGATAATTATCAGATTGTCTTTTCTTGTTTGTATACTCCTGGTGATCGTCAGCTGTGTCGGTTTGTTGTTCCCTAACACATATTCTGCTGATACTCCGAGCTGGACCGCGCAAGCATTGGGTCAGGATATTTTCGATCTGTTCCTGGTCGTTCCTTTTTTATTGATCACGGTGACATTCATCCGCAAGAGGAGTCGAAAAGCCTTGTTGATGTGGAGCGGTGCGGTCCTCTACCTCATCTATTCTTTTGTGATATATTGCTTTGCCGTTCATTTCAATAACCTATTCATAGTCTATTGTTCGATACTCGGACTATCGTTCTATGCTTTTGTGTATTATCTCGTTAGTCAACTCCGCCGGTCTGCTACAGATTGGTTCGGAGAAACAGTGTCTGTCAAATCAGTGGGTTACTACTTTATCGCTATTTCGTGCATTTTCTACCTGCTTTGGCTTTCGGAAGTAGTGCCTAGCATAATGGCTGGCACAATACCGAAGAACATAATTGAAATGGGGCTGCTTACAAATCCTGTCCATGCGCTGGACCTGTCTATTACTCTACCCGGAATATTAATCGTAGGTATATTATTGCTGAGGAGGAAGACATCAGGTCTATTGCTGGCGCCATCAATACTCATTTTCATGATCCTGATGGACATAACGATAGGTGGGTTGAATATCATCATGCAGATAAGAGGCCTTGAAGGAAACTACATAATATCTATGGTCATGGCGGTGCTTGCGTTGGTCAGCGCGTGGCTCTTGATCAGGTTTTTGAAGAGTGTAAAGCCAATTGCTGACTAGAATATAATATGGATAGATTGAAGAGGACTGCGGGCGAATTACTTTCCCTCGCGGGCGTAGAGATCAACGGAACAAATCCGTGGGATATACAGGTTCATAATGACAATTTCTATCGCAGGGTCCTGAGGCAAGGCTCGCTCGGTCTTGGCGAGTCTTACATGGATTCTTGGTGGGACTGCGCCGAGCTCGATCAATTTTTCTGCCGTGTTCTGGGTGCGAATCTTGAAGACAAGATCAAGGGGAACTGGAGATTGCTGCTGAGGGCACTTGCGGCGCGTGTATTTAACCTCCAATCAGGACGGCGGGCATTCCAGGTCGGCGAGAGGCATTACGATCTTGGCAATGATCTATTCAAAAATATGCTCGACAAGCGCATGGTCTACAGTTGCGCTTACTGGAAGAATGCCCGTTCGCTCGACGAAGCCCAGGAAAACAAGCTCGACCTGATTTGCCGGAAGATCGGCTTGAAACCCGGCATGCGGATACTTGATATTGGCTGCGGCTGGGGGAGTTTTGCCGGGTATGCAGCCGAGAAATATGGTACAGAAGTGGTTGGTATCACCGTGTCTAAAGAGCAGATGGCTCTGGGGAAATATACATGCGAGGACCTTCCAGTAGAAATAAGACTGCAGGATTACAGGGACCTCAATGAATCATTCGACCATATCGTCTCAGTCGGGATGTTTGAACATGTCGGCTACAAGAACTACAGGACTTTCATGGAATTTGTTAACAAATGTTTGAAAGACGGGGGTTTCTTCTTATTACATACGATCGGATTCAACATATCAGTAAAAACTCCCGAGCCCTGGACAAGCAAGTATATTTTTCCAAATGGTTTGCTTCCTTCGATTAAACAGATAGCGGCTTCGATTGAAGGCTTGTTTGTCATGGAAGACTGGCATAATTTCAGTGCCGATTATGACAGAACGCTCATGGCATGGTACCGTAATTTTGAAAAGAACTGGGATAAAATAAAATCAAAATACGACGAGCGGTTTCACCGGATGTGGAAATATTTCCTGCTGTCGTCGGCCGGCGGATTCCGGGCAAGAAGGAACCAATTGTGGCAGATAGTACTTTCTAAACAAGGTGTGCCGGGCGGGTATACTTCGGTACGGTAACCATATATACGGTCGCTTCACTCCCTGAGGGTATGCCTAACTTCAGGAAGTTGAAAACTTAGGAAGATGCGAACTTAAGACAAACTCCAAATTCCAAAACACAGAACTCAAACAAATCACAATTTCCATTCCGCTTCTAATTGGCAGTACCAGAAGGTTGACTGGTCGAGTTTTTTCCATATCATAATACTCGGGAGGATTATGATGATGAGAACATACAAAAAAATCCACTTTATACATATTGTTCTGGTCGTTTTTTTGATCTCTGGTTTTGTGTTTGCCCGGCAGAACAATACATTGACCGAACTGCAGCAGAAAGCGATAATCGATGAACTTTGTAGGAAAATAGAAAATATATATCCGTTCCCGGAAATAGCCGAACACACTGTATCTGGGCTGCAGGAATACTACAAACAGGGGAAATACAGAGACTATACCGACAAAAGCGAGTTCGCCAGTAATCTAACAGTAGACCTGGAGCAATTGAGTAACGATACGCATTTTTATCTTGCATACAATCCTGAGTTTGCGGCCGAGTTAACAGCGGCGGAAGATGAGGAAGTTCTGTTGGATTCGCTCACCGCACACGGGGCAGATATTGAGAGATGGAACAATTATGGTTTCAGAGAATTGAAGATATTGGATGGTGCTATAGGTTACATGGATTTGAGATTATTTTTTGCGCCCTACTATGCAGGGGACGTTGCTGTTGCAGCAATGAATTTTTTCACCAACTGCAACGCGATTATCATTGATCTCCGGCACAACGGTGGTGGCTGGGATTATATGGTGAATTTCCTTTTGAGTTACTTCGCCGAATCCCACGATGAGGTTATTTTTAGCGTAGAGCAGAATACTATAGATAGTATGTACTATGCTGGAAAGACCGTCTCTTATGTACCTGGCAAGCGGCTTACCGGTATTCCGGTCTACGTGCTTATCTCGAGCAGTACGGCTTCGGGGGCCGAGGCATTTGCGTCAAAGATCAAATACATAAACAGTAAGGCAGTACTGGTGGGTGAAACGAGTGCCGGCGCCGAGAATCCGATCGGCACAATCGTAATTGCCGCTGAATACATTTTGGACATTCCTTCATGGCGAACCGTGTACCAGAAATACGCGACGGACTGGGAAGGTGGTGGAGTTGCACCGGACATAGAGGTCGCGTCTGAAGACGCGCTCGCCGCGGCTCATATTCACGCACTCCGCAGATTGGGCGGGACGGCGGTTGAGAAGAAAGCCAAAGATAAATATGAGTGGGCGCTGGATGGGGTTCTGGCGATCTATGAGCCTGTATCGTTGCCGGGAGAAGTATTAAAATCATATGCCGGTAATTATGGGAATAGAGATATCTATTTTGAAGATGGCATGTTGTATTATCAGTACAAGAAGAGAACAAAAAGATTAATGCTGCCGGTACGAGAAGATTACTTTGTGATTGAAAATTACGATTTCTTCCGTGTCAGATTTGCGAAGGATAAAGGACGAGTTACTGTTCTCGAAGAGATATTCACCGACGGCAGTGTTACGCGGAGTACGAGAACTGATTAGTGGACTGTAAGCGCGTTTAGTTCGTTGCTCTTGTCATTTCGCTGCATGGTGATGTAACTATTCTGTAGACTGTTGTGTAATGACTCAGATAAGGTAGAAAGGAGTTTAATATGCAGCATGGTACGATCTTCAGAGGCAGGAACCCAGGTTTAGTTTTGCTCTGGACGTTTGGTCTGTACATTTTGATGCAGGCTCATCAGTATGTGGGTATTCTGTTGTCGTCCTTAATGTGCGGCGCCAGTTTTGATGCGATAATAGAGGGAGAGTTCAGTAATCATTGCAGCGTGCTATGGAAAGGCCTGGCTGCTGCTGTTCTCGGGATTCCATTGGTCATTCTTGTAACCAAGTATTTATGGAGACGGAGCTGGGAATGGATGCGTTTTCGGTTCTGCGGAAGGTTTTTCGGTTATGGCATTATGCTCGGGTTCATCTTGCCGGCGTTTATTCTCTTGATTCATTTTTCACTGGGCATGGCTGCGATAATTGCAACACCTGCGAGGTTCGGATTCATTGAATTGCTTTCGATCGTAATCGGAACGGTAGGTTTTACTATAGTAATTGCACTATCCGAAGAACTCATTTTTCGAGGAATGGCAATACGGGAGTGGGCATTGAAAATGGGATGGCCTCTTGCGACGCTTTTCGGTGGTTTGTATTTTGGGTTTGTACATCTGATTGGACTTCTCCCCCGGATTTCCGCTTTAAATAGCGTATGGATCATCATAAGTGCATTGATCGCCGGTGTCCTTTTCACGGCGATGTATATCAGAAGTAAATCACTATGGTTGCCGATTGGTTTTCATTTTGGCTGGAATCTTTGTTTGCGGCTCTTTTTCGGTACTACCATCAGCGGGCAGGAAGCAACGTTGGGCTTATTTCGTACTGAACTGTCGGGCCCTGCAATTTTGACCGGTGGAGCATTCGGCATTGAGTCATCCGTGATAACATACCTTCTTTATATAGTTGTTGCCGTTCTGTTCCTGAGATACTCCAGGCTCGGCAGACCGGCGTTATTGGACTCAAGGCTAGCGTAGATAATTCACGTCGGGTGTAACGCTATTGCCGCCGGCTTCTATCTTCCCGAATTTATCTTCTTGTTGTGCGGCGTCCGGAATACATGTCAGAGCGGTTCGTTGAAGTGTGAGTTGGGTTTGAGGTAAAGCGCCTTTCCTTTGTAGTCAAAAATAATGTTGAATCGTCTCAACGAATTGTTGCCGAGGATACCGTCGGCATTATCTTGTTTTGACCTGATCTCAGCAGGAGCAAAGGAAGTCGTTACATCGTTCAGGTGAAAAAAACCCAATTTCAGAGATGCGATCCTTCCGCTTTGTCCGTGAATATCGCCGCTCAATCCAGTGCCAAGGTAGGCATCCTCCAAATTGTCCGGCAGATGGAACTTCATATCTTCTTTTACCAGTAATTCTAGGGCACCGCCAGAAGCCAGATCGATATAGAGTGACACGGGTATTTCCTCAGCACCATCTATATTGACGGCGCCTTCTATCCATGGAATGTTGTTGGTTTTAAAGGTCATGGGAACGGCTTGCCATGAGGAGTCGACTTTGAGAGGTGGTTCATACAGCGCTATGATCATATTGTCATAGTCTATTTCGACGGCGTAATTGCCAAAGAGTGAGTATCCGGTAACACCTTCAGACGAAAAACCTTCCATCCGATCATTCTGGACAACAATTATCTTTTGGTTCTTACACTCCAGCCTGCCAACAAAGAAGGACATTGAATCGGCCATGAGCGCGGTGGACGGTTCGTCGCCTCCTGCACCGGGGACAAGAACCTGGACTGGCTTCTCCAGAGCGACACTGTCTTCGGGATCTATGTTGTACAGTAAAAGCCCTTCAAAATGCATGCCGGTGTCGAGTATGACTTTGAATTCACGAGAATCGCCCAATCTTACGGGCAAGATGATTACATTGTTTATCAGCTTAAACGGAATCTCGATCCTATCGGCCGCTGATGATGTTGTTGTCGGCGCATCGGATTTACACGTTGTTGCGATAATCAATGCGACGATTAGTCCCATGAAGGTCATTGTTAGCGTGTTTTGTCTTGGTATCATAGTATATCATATCGAAGACTCTCGGTTTGGCAAGGACGACTTCCGTAGTGTTGAATCGGGAATGTATAGACCAAACAGTTTGATGTGAAACTTTTCTACCTCGGGTGCGTATAACTTAACGTATATCGAAACCGCACGTTTGCGGAACCCTGTATCCATGAGCGCAGGTCATAAAGAAAGGAGGAGCTAGTGAGACCAGTGAGTAATGTGTTGCTCATAGTAGTCACAGCAGTATTCTCCATATCTGCTGCAGAAGCACAGAAGACAGTTGCCCCATCAATCAATGCCGTTCGGGCCGAAGAAGAGATAATCATTGACGGCGACCTGAGAGAATCAGTCTGGCAGGGTGAAGGTTATTCTGCATTAGTGCAGAAAGAACCCGTTGAGGGTGCCGCACCGACCGAAGAAACGAGTGTCTATGTTGCGTATAATGATGAAGGCATATTTGTTGCAGCGCGGTGTTATTATTCGGATATGAGTTTTTGCACCGGAGGACTCGGCCGGAGGGATGAGATGCTTCAATCTGACCGGTTCTGGGTTTGGATCGATCCCAACAGGAGTGGACGGAATGCTTTTGGTTTTGCAGTGAATCCTGATGGTTCAATTGTCGATGGTAAGTGCTATCAGGATATTGCCTGGGACGATAGCTGGGATGGTGTATGGCAGTCGGCTGCAAAGAGGCACGTAGACCATTGGACAGCCGAAATGTTCATTCCGTTCAACCAACTTCGCTTTGCTAAGAAGAATGAATACATAATGGGTGTTAATTTCGATCGATATATCATTTGTAAAGCCGAGGATGACTATTTTTCTATGGTACCTGACACCGAAACCGGCTTCGTTTCGAAGTTTGGATTACTAACCGGGATAGCAGGGATTGAACCTCCAGTTAGACTGCAGATCCTGCCTTACGTCATGGGAAAGGCGAGCTATCTGGCTGAGGGAGAGGATAGTCCATTCTATGAAGATAACAGATACGACGGCAGTGCAGGACTGGACCTCAAGTACGGACTGACAGGAGACCTTACCCTTGATGCAACAGTGAATCCCGATTTTGGCCAGGCCGAAGTCGACCCAGCCGAGATCAATCTATCTGCTTTTGAGACCTACTACGCTGAGAAGAGGTCATTCTTTATTGAAGGTTCTGATATTTTCATCTTCGGCGATAATCCTGCGGGTGGGGTATGGGGTTGTAACTGGCAGGAACCTGAGATTTTCTACAGCCGCCGTATCGGCCGAGAGCCAAAGGGATATGTTACGCATACGGGATTTGTCGACCGGCCTGAGCAGACCACCATAATCGGTGCTGCTAAAATGAGCGGACAGGTTGGCGATTGGGCACTGGGGCATATCAGTGCTGTTACAGACCGGGAATATGCGAGAGTTGATTCATCGGGCACGATCTTTGAAGAGGAAATAGAACCTCGTACATACTATGGTATTATCAGAAGCTACAAAGAATTCAATAAAGGGGATCAGGGTTTGGGTTTCATGGCGACCGGAGTTGCGCGAGATCTGAGGACCGAAGAATTGAGCCGGATAAACAACCGAAACGCGCTTGTCGTTGGGCTTGACGGGTGGTCATTTCTCAATGATGCAAGAGAATGGGCATTCATGGGACATACAGAATACTCTAATGTGAACGGGTCCGAAGAGAGAATGCTGGACTTGCAGCAGGAACCGGCGCATTACTATCAGAGTCCGGATCTCGATTATGTTTCCCTCGATTCGAGCCGCACTTCCCTGTCCGGGTATATGGGTAGATTTGCAATCAAAAAGACGAAGGGGAATTTGGGCTTCCATTCAAGCTTGGGTATCATCTCTCCAGGGTTTGAGACGAACGACCTTGGATTTACCTGGATCACCAATGTGGTCAATATGCATGTTGCAGCAGGGTACAACTGGTATGCACCGACCAACTGGTATAGGGACGCCAGTATCTGGTTGATGACATCAAGGAATTATGATTTCGACAGCAGAAAGCTGTTCGAGCAATACTACGCTATGGCGAACGCTACTCTTCCCAACTACTGGAGCGCTGAATCATGGGTCCAGTATACGCCGGACGGTCTTGATCTGCACGAGACAAGAGGTGGTCCGGCAATTGCCTATCACGGATATACAGCAACGTATTTATCGGTCGGCACAGACGAGAGGAAGAAATTCAGACTGAGTGGAAGCATTGGTTATGATTTCATCCAGGATGGAGGCTATGGGAGGAGTTACGGTCTGCAGTTTTCGTATAAGCCTTCGCCTTCTGTCAAATTGACTTTCAGTGCTGATATACTTGATCAGCTTGAACATCAGCAATGGGTGGCGAATATTCCTGACCCAACCGCAGTGTCGACCTACAATACTAGTTATGTGTTTTCGGACATCGACAAGAAGGTGACATCGGGGACGATTCGGCTTGACTGGGGATTCACTCCTGAACTTTCCCTGCAGATGTATGTTCAGCCATATATAGCGGCGGGTAGTTATTCGAACTACAAAAGACTGCTTGAAGGCGGAACGTACAACTTTGAGCCCTATGATTACCAGGGTGCTGATCCGGATTTCAATTTCAAATCGTTCAAGGCAAACATCGTACTGCGTTGGGAGTACCGCCCTGGGTCCCTGATCTATCTTGTATGGACGCACGGACGTTTGAACTATGATAATCCGGGTGTATATGATCTGGGCAATGATATAAAATCTCTGATCGAAGAGGATGCGGATAACATATTCCTGGTGAAATTATCGTATTTGTTTACGATATACTAACTTATGAACGAGAACGTTATTTTCGTTATTCCCGTTACTTCCGTTAATTCCGTTAGGTCCGCTATTCTCGTTAATCCCGTTGATCTCGTTAGCCTTATTCTTCGAGCGAACAGAGTGAGTCGAGAAGTGGAAACCCCGGGGACAGGCACCTTGCGGATTCCCTGTCATTGCGAGGACTCCGAGCTTGTCGAGGAGGACGAAGCAATCTCCGTTTCTAGTGTATGGAACGATGAGATTGCCGCGTCGCCCCGCCTCCTATTAGAAAGAATATCGGAGAGCGGTACTCCTCGCAATGACGGGGCAGGGCGTGAGGCATTACGGCTGGATCCCCCGATCGAGTCGGACGTTCAACGGGGACAGGCACCTTGCGGAGCCAGTCCCCCTCTTGACGTAATGTGATGAAGTGATATAGTGTAATATATGAAGAAAGATGATAATAGTGCAACAAGATCAAAGAATGTGGTTGGTGTGTGGCAGGTGAAGGAGATCGGAAGACAGAATATTGAGAGTCCGGTCATGGACAAGCCGGTCCCTAGCTTGTTTATCTTCACATCCCATCACTACAGCATGGTTTGGGTTCTGGGTGCTGATCAGCCGTTCGCTGAGCGCTGGAAACCTACTGATGAGGAGAAAATCAGGCGTTTTGATTCAATGGTTGTTAATGCAGGTACTTATGAGATTGATGAAGTTGCGCTCACCGTGCATCCAATGGTCGCACGGATCCCTGATTTCATCGGTGGCAAATTGATATGTGAATTTCAGGTTGAGAATGATACTCTACGATTGAAGTTTGTGGATGAGTATTCATTCGACGGAGTGCAGGCGCCATGGGTTGCGCAAGGCGGGCTTTTTCTGACACTCGTGCGTATTGGTTGACGGATTTCGAACGTTGGATCAATAGAGACTATCAACATTAGCGTGATTTTGTATTCTCGAAAAGTTGAGTAATAAAGCAAAGGAGGAAACAATGAGCAAAATGGCAGCGTTCGTTTTTGCGTTATTAATGTTTGCGCCATCGGGTTTTGGTCAGGCAGTCAAGAAAATGGTAACCGATGTCGACATGGTTCGGCATCATTTGAGAGAGTACCGAGAGGAATATGGTATCCCCGGTATTGCTGCTGTGGTTCTAACCAGTGATTCAATACTGATTATTGCCGTTGACGGGGTCAGGAAGTTGGGTGAGCCGGATTCGGTCCAAATCGATGATAGATTTCACATTGGCTCTAACACCAAGGCAATGACCGGCTTTGTAGCCGGAGTGTTGGTTGAAAAAGGTCTCATAAGCTGGGATACCAGGATACTTGATGTATTCCCCGAATTCGCGGAATCATCAAAGGATGTATACAGAGACAAGACGCTGAAAGATCTTTTGTCGCACCGCGCAAGAATAATGCCTTTTACGAGCGGAGTTGAATTCGCGAATTTGCCTGAATTTGAAGGCGGTAAGTCGGAGCGGAGGAGGGCATTCGCTGGTTGGCTCTTGCAGCAGGAGCCCGTTGAGGTCGATACGGTTCGTGGTTACGTATACTCCAACGCCGGTTATGGTATTGTGGCAGCAATGATGGAAAAGGTGAGCGGGAAGTCCTGGGAACAACTGATGACAGATGAACTTTTTGGTCCGCTTGGGATAGACGGTAGATTTGGCTGGCCTGCGTACGAAGATGCGGATCAGCCATGGGGACATTATTACGAGACAGACAGCCAGAGGGTATTTCCGCATGACCCGCACGATGAGTATCAGTTGCCAGATATTGCCTCTGCCGCCGGAGATGTGAGCCTATCGATTCTTGATTACGGCAAATTTTTACAGGCAAATCTGATCGGGTTGAATGGCAAAGATAGGGTTCTCACGGCGGCAACGTATGAAGTTCTCCATCCTTGTGTTGATTCTATGATACAGTACGGAGTTGGTTGGGGCCTGAGAGAACATGAAGGATACAAGGTGAGCCGTCACAATGGTAGTGCCGGGACATTTTATTGCACTGCGCTGGTTTTCAGAGATAAAGACCTCGCGCTTGGCATCATGACGAACGCTATTACGACGGAGGCAGAGAAAGCACTTGCTGATTTGCGGGTCAGGATTATGGAGGATTATCTGGAGTAAGTTTTCACGGTGCTTTGTATTCTGCTTAGTTAGGTTGCTTTGATACTGTTTATTAGGAGAAAATGTGGGATTTAAGATGTCAAAACAACGTTTATATGCTTGTTTATTGATTCTGGGGGCGTGCATCTTGCTCTTTCGTACGATCATGATGGTCTCTGATGGATCGCTGGGTGTGCTTGTTTTGTGGGTATCAGTCTTGCTCGTTCTGGAGATGTTGATCGACACTTGTTGGCTGGTCAGTGCAACCGTATGGTTGACCAGTGGTGAAAAAACCAAGGCCAGCGTTACATTGAAGCTTGCTGCAGCGGCGATCACATTGCATGCAATACGCGTCTTGATTTTTGTGATGGGACGGGTCGGGCCATGGGTTAATTTTGATGTTAGGCCGGAGCAGAGATTGCTGCATTACACACGTTGGACATGGTCCGGAGTATATTTTGCGGCAATCATGGCGGTCTTGGGTGTGCTGGGGGTGATAGTTGTCTGGAGAATAAGGCGACGCTCAATCTTGCATTCGCATACATAATCATTATTCTTGGATTGAGTAGCCCACAAAGTAAGCAGAGAAGAATAGGGAGGACAGTTTTGAAGACTATGATGGGTGTTTTTTTGTTGATTGGCTCATTAGGCGCGATCGAGGAAACGACAGCAATTACCGGTAATGGCGCAACTGTGACATTGCGGGATGATAAGACATGGATGCTCCTCGAATTGCCTGACAGTGCTGAGATGAAGGTTGCGCCGATCGCGATGACTGAGGACAGTCAGCTCGTGCTCCTGAAAGAACGGAAATGGCAGTTCGTGTCTCCAGATGACACGGTTGGAGAGTCATACGACACCATATTCAAACCGGTTGTGCCCTATTACAACTTATCCAAGGAACCTTACTTAAGGGATATCCCGGGCGTAGTCTATCCGTCGAGCGCTGCGCAAAAGCGACAGCAAGGTTCGGTTGTGCTTGGGTTGTTGCTCGATACTGACGGCAGCGTGCTGGATGTTAAGGTTCTTATATCGACAGGGTTCATGGAACTGGATAACGCGGCGAAGAAGAATGGCTGGAAGGCGAGATTCAGCCCTCCCGAATTCAACGGTATGCCGGTGAGGGTGTGGGTGTCGATGCCGATCGATTTCGAATTGCAGGAACCGTAACCACAGAAACGCCGATCTCGTTATTTTCGTTAGTACCGTTAATCTCGTTAGTCTCGTTATTGTTGTTACTTCCGTTAAGATAATGATAAGTAATGCTGGATTCTTGATAGACGGACGTTGAGATCGTTATTATCTCCGATACCGTTATTTTCGTTAGTCCCGTTATTATCGTTATTCCCGTTGCGTTCGTTACTATCGTTAATTTCGTTAATATCGCTGAAAAATTTATTTCGAAACCATACCTTTGTAATCCAATATTTTTATCGATGTTCTCAGATAAATCCATTGACATGTCCATTATTCTTCGTACAATGTGTTACTAATCATGAAAAAGTGGCACGTATTGAACACTTTGCCAATTCCTGGAAGGAGGGAAAATGAAAACAAGTTTCTTAAAAGTCGTCATTTTTGTTCTGCTGGCGATCATGCCGGTGGTGGGTCATTTTCAGATGATTATTCCGAGCGAGGATATTATTGAGGAGCAGTCCAAAAGCACGATAACTATCGATTGTAGGTTTTGTCACCCGTTTGAGGGTGAAATACTAAACATGGCATATCCCTTGGAATTCGGCGTAGTAATAAGAGGCGGCGATAAGGTGGACCTTCGTAAGACACTTTCTGAATACAAGCAAGAGGGATTATCCGCCTGGCAGACCAATTACAAAGTGAATCAACCAGGCGATCACGTTTTCTACGTTGTGCCAGAGCCCTATTGGGAGCCTGCAGAAGAGACATTCATCATCCATTATACCAAAGTTGTCGTCAACGGCTTTGGTCTGGAATCAGGGTGGGATTCCGAAGCTGGCATGAAAACGGAGATCATACCCCTTACCAGACCTTATGGTCTTTATGCGGGTAATGTTTTTCAGGGTCTGGTTCTTGTGGACGGAAAACCCGCATCGTTCACCGAGGTCGAGGTTGAGTACTATAATGAGGCCGGTAAATACATTGCGCCGGCAGCCCCGTTCATTACTCAGGTAGTTAAAGCAGATGCCAACGGTGTTTTCTCGTATGTTATGCCCGTGGCTGGGTGGTGGGGGTTTGCTGCGCTTAATGAGGCGGAAGCGAGGATCCTGAATGAGAAAGACGGAGAGTCATATCCGGTTGAGATAGGCGCGCTCATCTGGGTCAAGACGGTCGAAATGAAATAGCGAGAAAGAATATGCATATTTCCGAGGGAGTGATCGCTGCACCAGTTCTTGTTTCCGGTGCAGTTGGAGCCTTTGCCGGGTGCGCGGTGGGTTTAAAGAAGATGGATATCGAGAACACGCCCAAGGTCGCCGTCATGTCTTCTGCATTTTTTGTTGCATCGCTGATACACCTGCCGGTTGGTCCTACCAGTGTCCATCTGGTGCTCAGCGGTCTGGTCGGCATTCTGCTCGGGTGGATGGCCTTTCCTGCAATACTAGTTGCGCTGCTCCTGCAGGCCATTCTCTTTCAATTTGGAGGCATTACCACGTTGGGAGTCAATACTATGGTGATGGGAGTGCCCGCATTGGTATGCTATTTGCTGTACGCACGATTCGTGAGGGGACGGAATAAAGCGATCGCTGCGGTTGCGGGTTTTCTCGCTGGGGCAACCGGAATATTCCTGGGCGGCGTGATCGTCGCGCTCTTTTTAATTTCGACCGGCGAGCAGTTCATTGTCGTGGCAAAATTGTTCGTTATCGCTCACTTCCCCGTGATGGTCATCGAAGGAATTCTTACGGCATTCATTGTCACTTTCATTAGAAGGATCAAACCCGATGTATTGGGAGGTATTGTAAAATGAAAAAGACCAGGATCGTCTTCCTGATTGTGGTTCTACCTTCGTTGCTCGCTGCGCACCGTGTTAATATTTTCACTCAAGTTGAACACGATAGTGTAATTGGGCAGTGTTACTATAACGACGGGGCGCCGGTACGCCAGCAAAAGGTAGAAATCTTTAGACTATCGGGCGAGAGGTTGATGGAACTGAAAACGGACAGCGCCGGTTATTTCAGGTTCGCTCCGCCAATTAGGGAGGATCTGAAAATCGTGCTCTATGCAGGAATGGGGCATCAGTCAGAGACAATATTAGCAGCTGCTGACCTGCCGGAGATAAAAAAGCCGCGCACCGAGAAACCGAAAAATCCGCAAAAGGTGACTGTAACTAATACTGAGGAACCCCGTGTTGATGAGGAACGCTTGCGCAAAATAATCGAAGACGCGGTGGAAGAGAAATTCAACGCACTTAGAGAGTTGATCGTGAAACAACAGAGGTCGACATCGCTCATCACAATAATTGGCGGTATTGGCTACATTTTTGGCATTTTTGGTCTCCTGCTTTTTCTCCGAAACAGGAAACGGCAATGATCGAAGAGCGGTTTTCAAAAGGCGAAAGCTTTGTCCACGGTATTGATCCCAGGGTGAGGATATTGAGTGCCATTGTTTACTCGGTAATAATTGCGGTAACCGGTAAGTTGGAGGTGGCGTGTGCCGGGCTTGCTGCAGGATTCGTTCTTATCGCACTCGCGCGGTTGAGTGCTAAGCACGTGTTTTATCGTCTGCTTGTCGTCAATACTTTCATTCTTATGTTGTGGTTGATACTTCCTTTTAGTTATCCCGGAAGAATGATCTACAAGATCGGTGCACTGGTCATGACTGACCAGGGTGTCCAGTATGCTCTGATGCTTACGGTCAAGTGCAATGCGATCATTCTCATCAACATAAGCTTGCTCTCTACTTGCGGCATTTTCAATCTTGTTCATGCGTTGGATCATTTGAGAGTTCCGAATAAGCTCATTCATCTATTCTTCTTTGTCTACCGCTATGCTCACGTGATGCAATACGAATATTATAGACTAAGAGATACGCTGAAGATTCGCGGGTTCAAGCCAAGGACATCGGTGAATACCTACAGGACGTACGGAGCCATCATCGGAACACTCATGATACGGGGCTACGAACGCTCGGAACAAATTCATAAGGCGATGATCTGCCGCGGTTTCAAAGGACATTACTGGTTATTAGATCATTTCGTCTGGGGGAAATCAGATCTATTGGCAGCCAGTATGATGATGCTGGGTGTTATTTTACTACTTACACTACAATGGAAGACAATATGATTATCAATCTGAGCAATATATACTTCGGATACAATGGAGATTCTCCGTTGCTAAAAGATCTGAATTTCGCGCTCCGTAAGGGTGACCGCATAGGGATAATCGGACCTAATGGCTGCGGGAAAACGACGCTGCTCTATTTGATCATGGGGTTGCTGAAGCCGCAAGCGGGCGCGGTAGAAATTTTTGGTAAGAAACGATTGAGAGAAGATGATTTCACCGAGGTAAGGGAGAAAATCGGCTTTCTTTTTCAGAATTCCGATGACCAGTTGTTCTGTCCAAGCGTGCGTGAAGAAGTTGCTTTTGGCCCCTTGAATTTCGGCAAGAGAGGAAAAGAGGTAGAGAATATTGTCGATGAATCCCTGGGAAGTGTTGGATTGGAAAGTTTCAAGCAGAGAGTTCCTTATCACCTTTCCGGTGGTGAGAAAAGAAGGTTGGCGATGGCAACGATCCTTGCCATGAAGCCGCGTGTGTTGCTGCTCGATGAACCGACGCTTGGGCTTGATCTGCCGACGGTTGAAAAGATCGTAGAGATACTTGGTGAACCAGGACTTGCTTACATCATAATTTCACAAAACCGTGATTTCTTGAAGAGAACGACGCGGCAGCTGATTACGTTTGAGGACGGTACATTGAAAACGCTAGACTGAGAGACAAACGTTCGTTACTTTCGTTTGGCTCGTTAATCTCGTTATTATCGCTAAAACTTAGTAAAAGGAGAAATGTAGGGCAAACCTTTAGGTTTGCGATGATTTGCATGGCTAAAGCCCTGCCCTACGTACTTTCTCGCAGAATATGGTAGTTCTCGATTCGCTCGCTCACTCGAACAATAAGGCTCAAGGTCATTGCGAGTCGTGTCTGTCCTGAGAGAAGCGAAGGGAGCGTGTTGAAGGCGAAGTTCCGCGAAGTGAGAATCCTTGTGCTTGGCACGGGACAATCTCACCCTCACCTTAATCCTCTCCCATCAAGGGAGAGGAAAAATAGGGTGGGCGTATTGCGTCGAGCGTACTGGCTGGATTCCCCGGTTGAACCGGAGAATGACCCTGCTACGCAGGGTATCACCCTCACCTTGCTCCTCTCCCCTCTGAGAAACGGAGAGGGGGAGACAAGGAGAAATAGAGAACCTATATCGAATTTCGAATATGGAATTTCACAATAACGTTTGCCTCATTAATTTCGCTAATGTAGTTAGTATTGCTTAGCTTCTGAGGTTCAGAGGTTCGTATCTTCCGGTGGTTAGGCGTGTCGCGTAGGGCGTACGGTGACAGGCACCTACGGAGCCAGTCCCCTTGTCGCCAGCGTGCCTTGACGGATGGTCGGTGTCGGGTAGAATTGATGAGCAAGGAGGCTTATTATGGTAAATGTGACTGCGCTTTCATTATTAATGTTGTGTTTTGCAGTGCCGATTATGGCAGAGGGTCAGTTTGAAAAGGACGTCATCGAGACATCTGCAGGAGATCTTGAAATTACTTTCATCGGGCATGGTACGTTGATGTTTGAAGTTGATGGCAAAGTCATCCATGTTGATCCCTGGAGCAGACTGGCAGATTACTCGAAATTGCCGAGAGCCGATCTGGTTTTGGTGACTCACCATCACGGTGATCATCTTGATCCTGCTGCGATTGAGAAGATCAGTAAAGATAACACGATAATTGTGCTTACAGAAATCTGCGCAGAAACCTTTGAAGGTGGTGTTGTCATGAAAAACGGCGACGCACAGAATTTCATGGGGATCGATGTTCTTGCTGTACCGGCTTATAACATTGTGCACAAGCGGGACAGCGGAGAACCATTTCATCCCAAAGGTGAGGGCAACGGTTATATTCTTGCTTTTGGAGATACTCGTGTCTATATTGCCGGTGATACGGAGAATACGCCCGAAATGAAAGCCCTGGAGGATATTGACATTGCTTTTCTGCCGATGAACCTTCCGTATACCATGACGCCTGAAATGGTCGCAGATGCGGTAATTGCGTTCAAACCGAAGGTGTTGTACCCGTATCATTACGGGGAAACAGACCTTTCTAAACTTGATGAATTACTCAAGGATAATAAGAATACAGAGGTGCGGATACGAAAAATGGAGTGACTAAATTACGAACGTTGTGCTCGTTATTTTCGCTAGTCTCGTTATTATCGTAATACCACTGAAGGTACAAAGCGAATTGCGAAATGGAAGACCCTAAAAACGTTTGGCTCGTTATTTCCGCTAATATCGCTCAAGATCAAGGAAGAAAGAATATAATGTCATGATGTTTACTAGAGCAATAGTCAGGACGCCGGGGCGGTCAATAATCAATGGTGTGACGACTGCGGATTTAGGAATACCCGATTACAAAAGGGTTTTACAGCAGCATGAGAGGTATATTGAGGCGCTGAGACAGTGCGGACTCGAGGTGACGATAATGCTACCGCAGGAGGAGTATCCCGATTCCACGTTTGTTGAAGACTGCGCCGTGCTTGCGGAAAGATGCGCGATAATAGGAAATCTCGGAGTTGGCAGCAGAAAGGGAGAGGAGTCCAGCATCGAAAAAGCCCTGCGGAGTCATTATGCTGACATCAGATTCGTGAGACACCCGGGAACACTTGAGGGCGGTGATGTGTTGAGAGTTGGTGAGCATTTCTACGTCGGTATCACTAGAAGGACGAATGTTAAAGGAGCAGAGCAATTGATTAGTATTCTGGGTGATTTTGGCTATACCGCGTCAACGGTTCCCGTGGTCAGCGCCTTGCACCTTAAGACCGGGGTGGCGTACCTTGGTGACAATAATATTGTTCTGGCAGGCGAATTTGTCGATAATCCTGCTTTTGCTGATCATAACGCGATTGTCATAGATGACGACGAAAGTTATGCGGCGAATTGCATAAGAGTTAACGATTATGTTCTTATGCCGGCAGGATATAGAGAATCCAGAAAGAAGATCACAGGCGCCGGCTTTTCGGTTATTGAGATCGACGTTTCAGAATTTCGCAAAATCGACGGCGGAATCAGTTGCCTGTCCCTTAGACATTAGACGATTATCTTCATTATTAAGTACATAGTTTATTAATGCATGAATCTGCACTTTCATTTACCGCGCAGTCATGGAAGTTATTGACAGGTGGTGAGGATATCATATAATCACTCAAGGTCTATGGATAAGGGAGGAATTATGAAAAGTGTTATGCTGGTGTTTTTTGCGGCTTTTTTGCTGCTGTATGTGGGTTGTGGAGGTGAAGAGGAAGCTGGTGTTTCGCTCAGGTTGACAAACCCGCAGGGTCTATCAGTACCGTTTTACGGTTCTTACATGATATCATCGGCGACCGACAGTGTCATCATGGATGACTACACTGATATCGAATACAACTTCACGCTTAGCAGTGGCGAGAGCGCAGAGGGATGGGTACGCAAGGATACTGTTGATGTAGTTGATACACTGCATTTCCAGGCTTTTGTAAACGGCGAGGAGGAAGTGAGTCTCAAGACCACATTGATAATCGAGCTTATTCAATTCTCGGTAAGCGCACAGTAACTAAACACTGACCTGACTTAGAAACGGAGAGACGGAGCGCCGGAGATACGCTCTAGGACAAGAAGTTGAGAAATTGAGAAGGTAAGAAGCGGAGAAACTATCGAGAGCGTAGGGCTTGGCACAGCGTGTGGCGTCTCGGCTATCTAATCTTCGTTATCTTCTGCCGGTATTCCTTTGAAGCGGTTTTGATGACAATGTAGTAATTGCCTTCAGGCACTCTCCTTCCAATCTCATCAACACCATCCCACTTTACCGATGAGTGATAACCGATGGCTGATAACTGCCCAAAATCCCTGACCAGCCTACCGCTTGCGTCATATATCCTGAGCCTTACACCCTTTTCGCCGTTCACAATCCTGTTATCCGTTATCTGATATCGTATATCAGTCGAATGGCTGAACGGATTAGGATATGCACTGAGCGACTGTGTGGCACCACTGCCGCTTTCGCCGATCCCCACAGGTTCCTGTCCACCTGAGAAGACCATGAGCGGTAGATCTGTGGCCGGTATGCCCAGAGCATTGATTATTGCCGTTCTTTCTGTCGAATCGAAGCCGGCCGTAAAATATCCCTGCAATTCCATTGAGCTCGCCTGAAGCAGCGCACCGGCTGCGCAGTATCCAGCTTCGATCAGTTGCCATCGGTCTGCCGTCGCCGCACAGTAAACAAAATAGGCGGGTGCGGTCTGCGGGATGCGTGGTACTGCGGACCGCAGTTGCGGTCTCCGGTCTCCATCGGTCACGCGTTCGATACGGTGATCCCTGGTTGATGGTTGGCCCGAAGGCAGGCGAATATGATATCTTTCAACGCCCTCAGAACGAACCATGTAGATACGACCGGTCAGGTAATAATTTGCCACGGCCGAAGCTGCTGTCAGGCCGCCGCGATTATTGGATGTAGTGTGGGGCGTATTGCCATAGGATGCCCAGGCGAGTTGAGAGAGCTGCTCAAGGTTCAGCTCAGTGCTCATGAACTCGTCACCATAGTTGAGGTTACCAAGAGCAGTTTCCAGAATTACTGGGCCGTCAGTCGACGGATCCGGCAGACTGCCGTTTGATGAAATGGCGACGCATTGTGAAGTCACGCCGCTGACCGTACCCATCAGTCCGTAGCAATTGGCTATCTGAACGCTCTGGCTTGGGTTCCAGGTACTGTTGGCATTATTCCGGGCGCTTTCTTTTGGACAACAGGAAGGCTGGCTGCTCGTGGTATTCCAAAAGGATATCGCCGCCAGGTGTGCATAATGAAGCGCTGTGCCGGCATCTTCAGCAAGGTTGCTGGCAACACCGATCTCAAATGCGAGGTTTGATTCAGATAGATGGTTACCCGATTGATGTAGTATGATGTCGTGCAGCACCGGATCATATTCGTATACATTGTCCGGCAGTGCTACATATATCGTACGGTCCGTACCGATGACAGGTGCCCTGGAACCTGCCCACAGCGCATTTGCAAGGATCTGTTCGGATAATGTACCGCTGTATCCGCCGTGATATGACCTGCGGCTGTTCATTATTATCTCTGACGAAAATGTGTTGACCTGAGGAGGTGGTAAGGTTGCCGAACGCTGGAGTAGCGAAGGTAGATGATGAGCATAGGTACGGTTAAGTAAAACACTGGCTCCCCCTCCCAGCAAAATCTTTATGAATTCTCTTCGGTTCATAATGCCTCCGGTCAACTATAGCCGATATCGACCGATTGTCAATTTGGGATTTAACAGAAAAACGTTACGTGCGTTAATTTCGTTAATACCGCTATTCCCGCTAAATGACGATACTTAATACTGAGCCGTCACCAACGGGAGCCTTAGGCCTCGAGCGAACGCAGTGAGTCGAGAAGTAGGAAGATTGCCGCGGCTGGCTACGCCAGCCTCGCAATAACAGTGTTAGATGTTTGGTGTAGAGCGTCTTGCGTCAAGCGTGTAGCGTGAAGCATCGCGAGTCGTTCTCAGCAGCAGCCGCAATCGCAAGTGGGTTCTTTAGTTCGCCTAAGGGCGGCGATCATCTGCGCGGTGGCGCAGCCGGTTCCTGAGTCAACAGTGATGGCGCTGACCGGACAGTTGAGTGCGCACGCGCCGCATTCCATGCAATCAGCTGGTCTGACAAGTTGGGCAGTGCCGTCATTTTGAGCGAAGACACCGTGCGGGCAAACAGTGCTGCACATGCCACAGCCCGTACACAGTTCGGCATCATATTTCAGCGTGGGTTCGAGGTATTTACTTCTCATTTCCTTCCCTGCTAGCGGACAAACCTGAACACCAACCCGATGATTGCGCCAGCACAAAACATCCAGAACATTATGGGAAAATACGAAAATATCTCCCGTGCCACGCCGCTTTTTGAGGTAAACGGCGTCGCACCTGTGTAATTGAGGGTTATAAAAGCAACGAGAGATGGCATGACCAGTAGATAGGGGAACGCCCAGCCGATGCTTTTCCACCACGCTGCCATTGGATTGGTTAAGAGCACTATGAGAAAAAAGGGTAATGCGACAATTCCACCAAGTATGAATCCCTTAGTGCTGAAGTTGGGTGTGGGAATCCACGGAATGACAATTGGGAATATCATCAGACCGGTTACGATAATCACGAGCGCGGCGAGAGCAGGAATCGGACCGCTAACATAATATAGTATGGCCACGAGAAGTGCTGTCGGCAGTATCATGTGAGTTAACTCGACGGGGACCAATGTCAATCGGTCCGATAGGTCAAAACGCACGAGACGCATCTGAGGTGTTGCCTTATGAGTTTCTAGATATGCAGGAATATCGTCTGCTCTTACCGGACCATACTCAACTTTGAAACCGGTTCTTTTCTCTGTTTCGTGGGCCGCGACTCCTGAAGCGCCGAGTTGAGGCAGGATAAGCAAACGGTGACTGACGTACTGTTCAAGCTCCACATCCTTTATTCGATGGATGAGTTCTTCAGTACCGAAGGTGCCCTTTCCGGCAGCGCACCATACGTTGATCCCTTTTGTGTCAAGAACGAGAATGTAACAATCGACCCCGGCAAGAGCTTCGCGGAGTTTGTTAAAACTGAGACCGTAGTTTGCAGTTACGAACACATGTGATTCTTTGTTGGGTTTTCCTAATGTGTAAAGACCTGGTTGGACGCGAAACCTGTTACGTCTCAAGCCGACACGCGCGAAAAAGTGTTGAAGTTTGTCGCTCAAAGTAATGTTGCTTGTTGTCGGTTTTATCATTTCAGGATCAGAGGGAACTCAGGTCATTATAATGCAGAGTAGAAAAAGGTCAAGGTGATAGGTGTATGCTGCAAACCATGATTGCGTCCGCTATTGTGTCCGTGTCTTCTTGCGCAGAGCTTTGTGCAGATATGGACTCTTGACATGTATGTAGAATCTTATAGGATGGTGCTGGTACAGCTGTAGAGGAGGTAGTATGAAGCGTACTGTTTCGATTCTGGTTCTTTATTCTTTTCTGCTCAACTGCACATTTGCTCCAAAGTATGACATTCAATATGAGGTAAAAAGACGGGTTACTGTCAGCGAAAGAGTAGGAGATACGATCGATTCTGAAGAGCGCGAGCACTTCGGTCTCTTCCTACCTGAGATATATGTGAGGCCAATGACCTATAAGTTTGAGTCGGCAGCTATCTACGCGATACCTGGTAGTGGGTATGAATTGAGGTTGTCTGCGGCGTCAAAAACCATATTGGTGGTGAATAAAGACCCCCGTGGTATCGATATCCTAACAGATTATATAGACAATTACGAAAGCGTGGCAGAGTCGAGAGAGGACTTCGAGAAGAAATGGGGTGTTGTCGGTTATGACAACTTGGGGTTGTTCATTACGACCAGTGAATTAGAAATAACAAGAGAATATTTTGTTGCTGAACGGAGTCGGTCAGCAAGACGCGACCCGTTGATCTGGGGCACTACTGCAGGACTGTGCGTGGGTGGAGCGGTGGGTCTTGCGATATTCCTTAATACAGAGAGGGAATATGACATGAATACCAACGACGACTTCGGATGTTTTTATTCAGGGGCTGAAGAGACTGCTATTCTCGGGGTTGCTGCTTGTGTTTCTGGTGGTTTTTCACTAGTTGGCTTGGCAATCGGGGCAGTAATTGGACATGCGAGGGGAAAGGCAATGGAGTCAAAGGCGGCCAATGCTGAAGATTCAGAAATCATTGATTTTATCAAGGAGCAGAGAATGCCGAGGATCCTGGACTGACCAGTTGAAAAGGAATCATGAAGCGTAAAGTGGCGATCATTGCACTTTGTGCCTTTTTGCCAAACTGCACATTTGCTCCAAAGGGCGACATTCAACCCGTGGCAAAAAGCAGGGTCGTTGTGAGTGAAAGAGTAGGAGATACGATCGATTCCGAAGAGCGCGAGCACTTCGGTCTTTTCTTGCCTGAGATACGCGTTGGATCCGGTACTTACCAGTATGAGGAAGCGGTTATCTACAGCATACCTGGGGGTGGCTGCGAGATAAGATTAGCTGCGTTGTCCGATACTTTATTAGTTGTGAATAAAGATCCGTGCGCCATTGATATCTTGAGAGATTATATAGACAACTATGACATTATTGCCGAGTCCCGGGAATCATTTGACGTAAAATGGCGCATTGTAGATCATGATTACGTCGGTATGCCAATCACAGAGAGGGAGATAAATACAACCAAAGATTATTTCATCGCCGAACAGAAAATGGTCGCACGCTCAACTAATCAAAAAATTCTGTTTTGGAGCGCAGCGGCCGGTTTTTTGTTTGGTGGGGCGGCATTTGCGATAGTTCTTGCCGCGGACAGGGAATTTGAAACAAGCACTCAAGACGAGTTCGGGTGCGGTGCTGCGCTGGAAAAAGAAATGGCAACCTGGATGGTTGCGTCGTGCGTATCAACCGGTGTTTGGTTGACCAGTACACTTGTTGGTGCTCTTATTGGACGTGCCAGAGAAAAAGCGATAATATCGAAGGCGTCCGGTATTGAGGATTCGACAATAATTGATATCATAAAGGACCAAAGGATGCCGAGGGTACTGAGATCGAACCGTTAACTACCGTCTTTTTATGTCATAATTTCTGTGGTGTCAGATGAGTATGATTTGATCTGCGCGATGCGTGCTGGTTGCGACGTCGCGCATCTGGTCGGCTTGACTTCTGTGGAAGACGTAGTACAATGATCCAGAGTTTTCTTGCACAATATCAGATAATATGACGCGGTTGACTCAAGGGAGGAATGAGATATGAAATTACTCTTGATATTTGGGTGCATGGTTCTATCGCAAAATCATTTGGGTTTTGCCCGGGAGAGAAAAAGCGGTGTCCGTGGCGACCCGTTGGCGATTGCTGAAGCCGAGGCAATGGTCGCAACCATGGGCGGAATTGAAAAGTGTTCATTTCGTTCACGAATGGTATCCTTGGTACAGGATCGATTCTTATGTTGAGAATGAGATACTCGACCTTACCGGCCCCCGGTCATGGGTAGAGGAGAAGAGTGAGGTTCAGCACAGGATACGAGCATACAGTCCGGAACACAAATACTGGTCGATCACTGACGGCAAGTTCGCGTTCGGTAGTGAAGAATCTTTCAAAAACGCCATGGAGCGGGCTCCCTACAGTGTCTACCGTATTGCCCGGGGCATTGCGATCGGTGATTCATACTATGAAGTACGGTTCGGTGAGGGAGACATACCGAGGAGCCGCCGGCTCGAATTCTACGGTCCGGACGGTGTCATGCACGGTTGGATAATATTGAACGCAAGGAAAGAGCCTCTGGTGTGGGCTACTACGCAATACCGATATACGTTCGGACCGATGAAGAGATTCGGAAATCTTCGAGTTCCAAATTGGGCTGTGTACGAAAACGGGGCGACCATGTACGAAATGATATCACTCACTGGTAGTAATCAGCCTCCGGATCCTTCCTTGTTCGTGCCTCCTCGTGAGTGACCGTTGGTAAAACAAGAAATTCAGAAGATTGGAGGATAGAAATAGTTTGTTTTTGTGCAGTGAGAGGAAAAGAGGCTAGCGGAGACAATGGATATTCTTGAAATAATCTTGTTCATCGCCGCACTATTGATCATGATAATTGGCCTGGCTGGTGTTATTCTACCAGTGCTGCCTGGTATCCCACTCATCTTCGGCGCCACAGTCCTGTACGCAATTCTGACCCGGTTTGAAAATATAGATATCTATTTAATTCTTGTGTTTTCCGGTCTCACGATATTTGGTTTGATAGTCGACTACTTGGCAAATTATTTTTCCGTGAAGAAAATGGGTGGAACCAGAGCAGGTGCACTAGGCGCGGTGATCGGTTTAATGATAGGAATTTTTGTTGGCTTGGTTTGGATCATTGTATTGCCGTTTGTATTTGCAGTTACGTTTGAACTGATAGCAGGCAGAGAAACACATCAGGCCTTGAAATCAGGTATTGGTTCTTTTGTCGGTTTGTTGTTCGGAGGACTCACGCGATTCATCATAGGTTGTGTGATGATCGGTATCTTCGTCTGGAAAGTTCTCTTTTAGAGCAGGGATAGGCATACACTTTTAAACTTTCCTGCTTTGCAGGTCGATGACAGCGATAAAAGACAGATTACAGTGATAATAAAATTATGAAAAGTGTATGCCTGTCCCCGGGTACTTATTTCACCATCACGATTTTTTCCTGAATTCTCTGCCCGTCGAATTCCATGACACAGAAGTACACGCCATTAGAAACAACACTATGGTTATCGTCGGTTCCGTCCCACATTACCGATGACTGATAACCTGGAACAGATATCTGCCCAAAATCCCTGACCAGCCTGCCGCTCGCGTCGTATATTCTGAAACTGACACCTGTCTCGTTGTTCGCAATCCTGTTGTCCGTTATCTGATATTGTATATCTGTAGAATGGTTGAACGGATTTGGGTATATGTGGAGTTGTATCCTGTTGGCGATGACTGCATCGTTTTCTCCAATGCCTACCACGGTTTGGTATTTAGCTGTGGCCATGTCGTAGTATGTGCCTACCCCAATGCTTCGTCCGCAAACATAGATACCGCCCAGTGTGTCGACGTCAATATCCAGCGCAGTGTCAACACTGTCACAGCAGTTATATCCCGCGACCCATTGCTCGACGCCGTCCGGATCATACATGATCGTGACATAATCGTTGACAGATGTTACGCCGCGGCTGATCCCTGTGACATAGATATTGCCTAACTGGTCAACTGCCATGCATTTACCGCCGTCTTCCGTTGAGGGAGTATCATAATCGTTTGCCGGTCCGTTGTATCTTGTCACCCATTGCTGATTTCCAAGAGAGTCATACTTAATCGTAACTATGTCCGATCCAGTGCCGAGACCCTGACTTTGGCCGACGACGAAAACGTTGCCTTCAGCATCGGCTGCAATTCCATACCCGCCGTCGCTCAGACTTGTATCGGGATTGTTATACCGGGCAGTCCATTTTTCAGTTCCGAGCGAATCGTATTTTATCGTGATTATGTCGCCTAGCGTTCCCGTGCTTCTGCTCGATCCGGTCACGTATACATTGCCTACTGCATCGACTGCAATGTCTCGTGCCATATCAGTGCTGTCAGCTGTACCGTTGTATGTTCTTGCCCAGACCGTATCGCCTGTCTCAGTATCATATTTTATTGTTATGTAGTCCCAACGCGTACCCGTACCATACGGGTTGACATGTCCAACGACATAGATATGGCCGTTATTGTCGGCGATGACCTTGTACCCTTCGTCGCTGTAATTACCGGGCCCATTGAATAACGCGACCCACAATTGTGTGCCGCTTGAATCGTACTTCACCGTGGCAATATCGTTCTGATAGGAAAGGGCCCTGCTGTATCCCGTGATATATACGTTTTCTTCTGAGTCGACAGTGACCCAGTTGGCAAAATCGTAACCACCGCCTATTCCGTTGTACCTTCTTGTCCATGCGGTATCACCGTCTGGCTTGTACTTTATGGTGAAATAATCGCCTGAGCCCGAACTCATTGTATAGCCCGTAAGGTATAGTCTCCCTGATGGCCCTATTACTATTGAGTTTGCCCGCTCGTTGTAACTTCCCGGGTTGGCGAAATTCCTCACCCATGCGGTATCGCCGTTTGCCTTGTATTTTATCGTTGTCCAGTCATCCTCGGTTCCCGCGTTGTTAGTCTTGCCGGTGACATAGACGCGACCCTCGTTGTCGACCGTGAGGGCGTATGCCCAGTCTGATTCGGCCCCGGGACTGGTCCACCTGTTCACCCACACTGTGTCAACCAGTTGGGCAACCAGGAATGCGGGCGCCAGACACACCGCAAGGACCAGAATTGCAGTAACCGATCCTAGATTTTTCATATTTTCCTCCCTTATTTTGGCTTAATGAAGTCTGATACATAAAAAGGCTTGAACAGGGTTCCTCTCCGTACTCCATATGATATGCCCTGCTGCCTCAATGTCAAGGGCTTCTTTGGAAACGGCGAACTTCCGTGCGGCAGAAATCAAGAAGATGGGAGGTCTTTAACAAGAAGAAGTCAGGAACTTAAGAGGGTAAGAAGTTGAGGTAAAATCCGGATGCGCTTAGATCGTTAATCTCGCTACTTTCGTTATTATCGCTAGCTTCTAGAGTTCTGAGCATCGTGTCTTCTCGTTGTTGGGCTACTGGCGTTTAGCGTGAGGCGTGAAGCGTAGGGTGTACGGGGACAGGCATCTTACGGAGCCAGTCCCCTTGGGGTGCGGTCCCCCACAATAACGGTGCCGCGTTAGGCATGTTGCGTCAAGTGTAGTGAGTGCTTGACTTCGTCCCGTGATTCTGGATAATTAATGGGGAGGTGAAAATGAGAGTTATGATTTTGTTGTGTCTCTTCGCGGTTGGCAGCTTGGTGGCCGGTGATTTCCAGCATTTTGTGCTGGATGTTGAATCAGGTATCACATTCCTCGGTTACAGTGATATCCAGATACCAAAATCGACCGGCACCTTGATATCGTTCTCCGATGAACTGGAGACCGACCCGGCATTTTTCATACGCGGACGGTTCACCTATTACTTTAATAAGGGTAACATGATATCAGTTCTCTTTGCACCGCTCACTCTGAATGCCGCTGGAAGCGTTGACCACGACGTAGTATTCGAAGGAGAAACTTTCGCGGCAAATACTGCATTGAATACCGTGTATACATTCAATTCATACCGCCTGACCTATGAGCACCTCTGGTTTGTCGGCGAAAGATGGCGCTTGGGGTTGGGAATAACTGCAAAGGTCCGGGATGCAGCGATCAGTATTGCCGTTGCCGACTCGGCAAAGATTTCAGAGAAGACGGATCTGGGGTTCGTGCCGTTGATAAAATTCAGCGTCGCCTGGCAATTCATTCCAAAATTCGCTCTTGTTCTGGACGGCGACGCGCTTGCTGCTCCGCAAGGCCGGGCCGAAGATGTGTCCCTCGCGGTTCAGGGTGATGCCAGTCCAAATCTGTCGTTAAAACTTGGCTATCGTGTGCTTGAAGGCGGTTCGGATATCGAGGAAGTATACAGTTTTACCTGGATAAACTATCTTTTCGCCGGCGCCACGCTAAGGTTCTGAGCCATAAGAAGTGGCAACCACTTGAAATCCACCACTTCATTATTCGTATAATCCCGTTGAGGGTAATGAGATTTATCGACAAGTATCTCCTGATGAAACCCGCGATAAGAATGGTCATTGAATGGCCGGTGTTGATTGCCTTTGGTATTCTTGGTGCGCTGTTCACACCCTGGAGGATCCCGCTCTTCCCTGTTTCGAATATTGTCGGCATCGTCGTTTTTGTCTCGGCGATGTCATTCCATATGAAGGGACACGCCGTCCATAAACAAGCAGATCAGGATTCTGAAAAGATCGAGGAACTGGTGACAGGCGGAATGTTTTCGCGCGTTCGTCACCCCATGTACTCGAGTCTCATTCTGATTATCCTCGGCATGACCATTGCATCGGGAGTAGTAATAATGATTTTGCCAGCCGTGATCCTTTCGTTATTGACCATCCTGACCGCGCTCAAGGAAGAAGAGTTCCTGATAAAAAAATTTGGGGGTGAATACAGGGAATATATGAAGCGAGTGCCGTATAGGTTTATACCGAGGATTTTTTAACAAAAAATGCGAATTTTGAAATTTGTCCAAATGATTTGTCACGAATGTGTCGGAAGGGAGTGTTAGATGAAGTGTTTGAAATACGTGCTTCTGCTGGTAGGTGTTGTTATCTTTTTCTCAAATCTTGCTGTCGCCTGTACGACATTTTGTTTCATGAACAACGGTGAATGGGTGTACGGTAGAAACTATGACTGGTACACCGAACACTGTTTGATAATGGTCAACAAACGAGGGGTAGCCAAGACCGCGTTGACTCGAGACGACCCCGCAAGTTGGGTGTCAAAATATGGTAGCATCACGTTCAACCAGTACGGCAGAGAGTTTCCGCTCGGCGGCGTGAACGAAGCCGGACTGGTCATTGAGATCATGTGGCTTGAGCAAACCGAGTATCCCCATCCCGATTCGCGAAAAGGACTGTCGGATCTGCAGTGGGTTCAGTATCAGTTAGACAACTGTTCGACTGTCGCTGAGGTGATTGCCAGCGATGATGTGGTAAGAATAACGGTCAGGCGCGCAACCCCGTTGCATTTCTTTGTTTGTGACCGTACTGGCAAGGCGGCCGCGATTGAATTTTTGGAGGGTGAGATGGTCGTGCACACCGGCCGTGATCTCCCGGTCTGTGCGCTCACCAACAATACTTATGCATATTCTCTTAAGCTCTTTGAAGAATACGGCGGTAATGAGACGACAGAGCCTTTTTCGTCGGCAAACAATTCGCTCAAGCGTTTTGTTTGGGCGGGCAATGGTGTGAAGCAGTGGAGTTCGAAAGGGGAAGATTCTCCTGTTGATCATGCATTCGGGATCCTGGAGAAGGTTTCGGTGAGCCCGACCATGTTCAGGATCGTATATGACGTGGGGAATAGCCGCATCTATTACCGCTGCAAATCCAATCCGGTTGTTCGTTATATCGAGTTCGATCATTTCGACTATTCGTGCGACAAACCGGTGAAGGTCCTTGATATTATTACCGGTAATGCCGGTAATGTGACCGGCCTATTCGTTGATTATACATACGAGGCAAATTATGATTTGATCAACAGATCATATGCGGACACAGAATTCCTCCAAGGAGTGCCGGATAGCCTGCGGGTGATGGTCGCGCGGTACCCCGAAAATATGCCATGTAGTGAGCAATAGTACAGTTCATCGAGAATAGCATTATCTCTTCGGGCTTTGGACATAGTATCAGGGTGGAATTGTGATAATATCTGTGAGTTTGTCGTGAAGATTGGCTTTATCATACTGTCATGAACCGAACGATGGCTCTGATATTCAATCGAGTCACTCAATGGTTCATATCAAGGAGGTTGTATGCAAAGCACGTTACGGATCTTTGTTGTCTGTGCTCTATTGGTTCTCGGCATTCAGATGTCGACAGCAGATACCATTGCGGAGCAAAATGTTTTGGACGAGGAGGTTGAGATGAGTAAGGCGTATACGTTCAACAGTGTAAACAACCCGCATGATGAACTGGCAGAAATTGAGAAAACAATAAGAGCCAACATCGAGTGGGCAGTACATGATAAAGATACCGCGATGTCGTACTCAAGTATCGTGAATAACGATGAGTTGTTTTTCTTCCAGACCGATTCAAGGAGCACGATTAGAGGATTTGATGCTTTCAAAAATATGACCGAGAAGTTCTTTATGCGTGACGACTTCAAGGCGATCAAGGTCGTGATAAAAGACCTTCGCATTCACATGTCGCCGAGCATGAAGACGGCATGGTGGTCCTGCATACTAGATGACTATAACGAATTTCAGGGGAAACCAGCGAACTGGGAGAATGTACGGTGGAGCGGCGTGCTGGAAAAGATAGACGGAAAATGGAAGATATTCCAGATGCACTTCTCCAAGGCGGAGGATCTGATCACTGAATGAGAGGGAACGTTCTATTCGCTATTCCCGTTATTTTCGCTATTATCGCTGCAACACCATTTAGAATTCCCCTCGGGAGCTGCCTCGGGACACTGAATTCTGCGGCCAAACTTTGTACTTGGGCAGAATTCGTGTCGAAATTCGAATTGCGAAATTGTAATTTGGCTTCGTGGGAGGGTGAATGATATTCTACCAGGATCCATTTTTTTGGGCGCTGATTAGTATGTTCTCCCTGGTCGGCGGTGGTGTGATAGTAAGCAGCAAGAAGTTGGGGAATTCTGTTATTTCCGGCGCGGTAATAGTGACCACATTCGTCTTAGCAAGGGGTATTCTTGTGCTGCCCTTCTGCCCGCAGCCTCGTTTCATCGCGAATGGCTGGAACTGGATTGTCGGTGGTGCGATATTTACCGTAGGATTGATCTTCAGTATCCCTGCTTTGTCGATCAAGCCGCTCACCAAGCCACATGGGCAGATGAAAATGGTGACAACGGGATTCTACGCGATCGTCAGAAATCCGATATACCTGGGTGAAGTTCTCTGGTTTCTTGGTTGGGCCGTAATGTTCCGTTCCACTATCGGCCTGGCGCTCGTACCCTTGTGGTGGGTTGCACTGCTACTTCACACTCTGGTTGAGGAAGAGGCGCTTGAACATGCTCTAGGTGAGAAATATCTCGATTACAAAAGAAAGATACGCGGCCGTATTATCCCAGGCCTTCCGATATAAAACAGAAGCTCCGCACCAGGAAACAATCCGGGTTGGTCTCCAGGTCTATTTTTCGATGTAAATTCCTTCTGTGGTGTATGACTTGACACGAAAATCTTAATTGTTATAATCGCTCAGTGTGTGATTGACGCAGACAGTATTCGTCGCGTCGTTATTCTGTAGAGAAAAGGAGAGTGGTATGGAAATTGTGAATCTGTACGTAGCATGGGTATGTATGCTTGCAGGTGCCATATTCGGTGCACTGAGCGGTTTGTTTTTCCATAAACAGGAATGGATGGGCGGATACGGTTCATGGCAGCGTCGTATGATGCGCCTTGGCCATATATCATTCTTCGGACTTGCCTTCGTGAACTTCGCATTTGTCTTCACTGTATCCTATCTTGGTCTCAATAACCATATTATCTTGCCGTCTCGGTTACTGGTCATAGGCACGTTGACCATGCCGCTCGTTTGTGTCCTTTCGGTCCATAGAACATTCTTCCGGCACTTCTTCTTCATTCCGGTATTGAGCATCATGGCGGCAATGATAATTTTTATAGTGAGGGGGTTAGTAACATGAAGATAGGTCTTGTTGCCATGAGCGGTATCCGCTGTCGTGACAATGAGTTGCTCGAGCTTGGATTGACCCTGCCCGGATTTGTCGAGCGCAGCAAGGTGATCGCTGCTCTGCCAAGCCTTGGGTTGCTGACCCTGGCCGGTATGACTCCAAAGGAGTACAAGGTTGATTACACAGAGATCCCCGATATCAAGGAACTCGATTCGTTGCCACTACAGTGGGATCTTGTCGGCATTTCAAGTTACTGCGCTCAAATCGACGAGGCTTATGAGCTTGCCCGGCAGTACAAAGCTGTCGGTGTGCCGGTTGTGCTAGGTGGTCCGCATGTGAGTCACATGCCCGACGAGGCAGCCAAATACTGTGATTCGGTAGTCATCGGAGAGGGCGAAGTCACCTGGCTTGAAGTCTTGCGTGATTGCGGGAAGGGCAAGCTCAAGAGACAATACGGTTCAGTCGAGAACAGCTTTGACCTGAAGAATGCACCGATGCCGGCGTTTGAGTTGCTCGATATCTCCAAATATAATCGCCTCACAGTGCAAACCAGTCGCGGTTGCACACATCTTTGTGAATTTTGTGGCAGCTCGCCTTTAATTACCAAAAGGTATAGTCAAAAACCAGTCGACAAGGTGATCGCTGAGATAGATAAGATAAAGAATCTCTGGGAAGGCAGGTTCATTGAATTTGTCGATGACAATGCGGTCGTTGATAAGAAGTATTGGAGAGAGTTGCTGACAAAATTGAAGACAAGAAGGATACGGTGGTTTGCAGAGACAGATCTGTCGGTCAGCGAGGATGATGCATTGCTTGATTTGATGCGCGCGAGCGGCTGCGCGCAGGTCTTGATCGGGCTAGAAAGTCCGGTCGAGGCGGGTTTGGACGGCCTCGAACTGCGTAGCAACTGGAAATACAAGCAGCTGCCGAAGTACCGGCAGGCGATAAGGAAAATTCAGTCTCACGGGATCCGCGTGACCGGTTGTTTTATCTTTGGTTTGGATGGACAAACACCGGACATTTTCGATACTGTCTGGAAATTTGCCAAGGAAACCGAGCTTTTCGATGTACAGATGACTTTCATGACACCTTTTGCCGGGACGCCTGTATATGATCGTCTATCGAATGAGAAAAGACTGCTCGAAGAGAGAGATTGGCAGAAGTGTACCTTGTTCGATGTCATGTTCAAGCCGACCGATATGTCGGTAGACGAACTGAGAAATGGGTTCAGGAAACTAGGAGTTGCGATCTATGGCGAGGAGGCAACCCTGCTCAGACGCGAGACATTCAAGAAATACCTGAGAGGAGCCATCAGAAAGGAAACGGAAACCAGCTAAACCTTCTTAGCGATCCTGCTCAGGAACATGCGGCACTCTAGCATTAGTACAAAGAATATGAGATCACAGCCTCCAAAAAGATACACGAAGATCATGTGTGGCACGTCTTGGGCGATCGTGTAGTAGATCGCCACCGAACAATAAGCCAGTTTGTAGAGAACACCAACAGTAACCAGATCGCGATTTCTCTCCAGGTTCCCCCGGTACAGCAAATAGTATGCAACACCAATGACAAACAAGAAGCTGCCGATCAGTGATAGATAGGCACCGTGGGCAGGTAGTCGATCTGCTATGCCGATGATATCGAATGCGGTCCTATAGAAAAGAGTGAAGATAATGCCCAGTGATATGTCGTAGATGGCCGCGATGAGGAAAAGCGCTTTGTAGTATTTCTCTCTTACTTTACTCATATATCCTCCTTTTTACAGAGATACGCTAATGCCGTTGCTTCGATATTTGCAGAAGAGACGGAACACCTTCGGCGCACAACATAGACCCGTGCACTTTGGGGATTATAGGCTCACCCGCGACCCGTGTCAATATTCTGATGGGAATATTCTTCATCGCTGCCGGAATTGTTGACGTGCATAGCCCATGCAGCGTAATCCATAGCGTTTGGCGTTGACAGGCTATTCATTATTCTATACAATGACAGAAGGAGAGGGCAATGGAGCCTAGAATCATCGAATTATCGCAATTCTAGGTTGCAGGCGTTGCAGTTTGCATCTAAATGTCAGCAACCGAAAAACAAGGAGGATAACATGAAATTATTGATACGCTGGATAATTGCTGCCTTTTCGCTCTTTGTTGCGGCCTGGCTGGTGCCGGGCATCAGGGTCGAAGGTAATGCATGGCTCATTTTCACGGTGATGGCGGTCATCCTTGGTTTCGTAAATGCAGTGATTCGTCCGATACTTGCCCTGCTTACCTGTTCGCTAATTATCCTGACATTGGGTTTATTTGTACTGGTGATAAATGCATTGACGCTGTGGCTGGCTTCGGCTATTGCAGTCAACTGGTTCGGTGTTGGTTTCTACGTGGATGGTTTCTGGTCAGCATTTCTGGGCGCACTCATCGTAAGTATAGTAACCGTAATACTTTCTGCTGTGCTTAAAGAACCGGTGCGACAGCGTAGCACGTAAGCTTCGCTTACGTTGATTACAGCGATAAAAATACGTATCTCTGTGCCGTCTAGTGAATAATGTGAGTAAGAGACAGAAGATCGCTGTGTTTGCGCCGATTGCATTGTTGGCGTCGATGTATTTTGTCTACCGGCAATTAGCACATGTGTATGGCAGTCAATTAGCCTGGTACGCAGGGTTCTGGATATACTGGCTAAGTTGGGGTGTCACTTTCTCATTCGCGATAGCCAGGAAGGAAGATATATTAAGGTTGATCCGTCCGCGAAGGCCCGATACGAAGGTTGTGCTGCTCGTCATTTTTCCGTTGATAATGACTGTAGTGTTCAGAGTCCTTACCGGATCACAGTATATTAAGCCGAGTGCTCTCTGGACGGTTCTTTTGATATCGACTGCGTTTGGTAACGGGTTTTTTGAGGAAGTCCTGTGGCGTGGCGTATATCTAAATTTCTTTCCCGAGAGCATCTTCTATAGTATAATATGGCCCGCATTCTGGTTTGCTCTCTGGCACTATATTCCAGGTTCGCTTTCACCGAATTCGAACGTAATAGGACTGATGATTGGTTCTGGATTATTCGGGCTTTATCTGGGGTTTTTGGCTAAGAAAACCGGATCAATTTGGTGGTGCATAGTTTGTCATACACTGGGCGGGGTTGTTATGATCGTCTGAGTGTATGATTTCAGATGCCTTATTCACGATGTTTGAACAATGTTGACAGTTTGTTAGTTTTCGTGATAATAACAGCGGAGCGAGTATGGCGCGAGGATGCAAACACAGATGGTATGTTGTACATTCTGGTTCGATTTTTTCTGATTCTCCAGGATGCATAAAACTGAATTCATTCATATTATCATGCACGTTATGCCTTTGTATTTCATGCACGCAGGGGCCAAAAGAAGAACAGAAGTTCTGGGCACTGGCAACGACCGGGGTTCTTACTGAATACAATCACGAACGACACGATATTTTGGAGGGCGTCGAGCGCACTGACGAGAACATAACAAAACATGAGAATTTGCTCAACTACTGGTGGGGGATTGACAGCCGCGATGGACTCTTTTTTGTATTGGACTGGCTTGAGCAGGTCGGTCACCGTAAGCGCTTCGATGAGATGGGTCAGTACATGCACACGCTCACTGATGAACAGTTCAGTGAAATGATCGGGAAACTTTCTGCGGAGGACAGAAGTTCGTGGAAGATAGTGCAGGAACATTGGTCGCGTCTTGGCGGGAAGAGTCTGGTCGGCTGGGATTTTTGCCGGTACATACACCTGTGCCGCAGAGGCTATCTATTAGGTTATTTGAGTGAGCGTGAAGCGTGGAACTTGATATTGCCGAAAGCAAGATTCTTGCAGGTGGCTTTTGATACGTGGGCAGATTTGGGCGATAATTATCTTGTTGGCCGGCAGTTTTGGTCATTAGAAAGAACTGAAGCAAGCGGGGAGTTTTTCCAGCAGGCATACGAAAGGCTCCTCAGCGACCCTGGCAGTCCCTGGAATACAACTCCCTGGGACCTGAATTTGGAATGATGCTCGGTTGACAGGCGGAAGAAAATGTGTATCATAAACATACTTTTGGCACATAAGTATGCAAAGTTATCATGTTGGTGAAAACACCCAGACGATTGACGGTTCACGGCGGTAGCATCAATTAGCATGAACCGGTAACCCCAACTATTTACTTTCTATAGTGTCAATTGTTCGTTTCAATGTCTTGAAAGGAGGCAATGTGACTCAGGCAAAAAACGGTGATAAAGTCAAGATTCACTATACCGGCAAACTGGAGGATGAGACAGTCTTCGATTCTTCGGTTGAGCGTGAACCTCTCGAATTCACCGTCGGTGACGGTAAGATAATTCCGGGGTTTGAAAGAGCGGTGGTTGGCATGGCCCCCGGGGAATCGAAAACCGTAACGATCTCGCCCGATATGGCCTACGGCATGCACCGCAATGATTTGGTCGTTGACGTTGAGCGCGAGCGCGTATCGGACAAACTGGAGCTGAAAATTGGCGGCTTTGTGCAGATACGTCAGCGCGATGGTGGGGTCATTCAGGCAAAAGTGACCGGTATGTCCGAATCGAAGGTCACCCTGGATGCGAACCATCCCCTGGCAGGAAAAGACCTGACATTTGATATCAAGCTGGTTGAAATCGTGTGACATACAGTATGATATGGGATGCGGAATTAAGGGCTAAGATGTGTCTTGACATTGGGCATTTTCTATATATAATAATGTTTAAGCTAAGTCATTTAGTTTGTTGATGGTTCAGTAGAATACTCATATTCTAGATCCCCTCACTAATTAAAGACTTGAAAGGAGAAATATGACTTACGGAAAAGTCAAATGGTTCGATGGCAGAAAAGGCTATGGTTTCATTGAGAAAGAAGACGGAACCGGTGATGTTTTTGTCCATTATGGCGACATAGCGGGCAACGGTTATCGGTCCCTTAATGAAGGCGATAGAGTTAAGTTTGAGCTTAGCCAGTCCCCTAAGGGTGCAAAAGCCACCCAGGTCGAACTTGCATAATATGCAATAAATGCATAGGTGAGGGCCCCCTCTTGGGGGCCTTCACTTTATAAAAAGATGTTACCTTAGTATTGACAAAAGCGATATTGTTCTTAGAATATATTATAGGTGACGAGGACTGCTTCTGATATGTAAAATACGCCTAGCGAATTCAGTCGAGTGTACATGCGGTGAATGTGCATAATTTTCTTTCCAGCACCATCACCTTTTGCAGGGATAGAAAGGAGTTATCAATATCATGAAAATTCTTCTGGTGTATCCGCAAAATCCGGACACGTTTTGGTCGTTCAAACATGCGCTGAGATTCATTTTCAAGAAGGCGACAAATCCGCCGCTTGGATTACTCACTGCCGCTGCTATGCTGCCGGATGAATGGGAAAAACGACTCATTGATATGAATGTAAGAAAGTTGAAGGACCGGGATATCGAATGGGCAGATTTTGTATTTATCAGTGCGGCAACCATTCAGAAAGAGTCGGTAGATGAGGTGATCACGCGCTGTAAGGCGAAAGGTGTAAAGATTGTTGCTGGGGGACCTTTGTTTACGAGCTCCTATGATGAGTATGAGCATGTTGATTATCTCGTGCTGAATGAGGCGGAAATTACGCTCCCACAATTTTTGGATGATTTGCGTCAGGGAAAACTTAGACATATCTATACATCGCCAGAGTGGGCAGATCTGACAAAAACGCCGGTTCCGGATTGGGGATTACTCAAGATTAAGAAATATGCCTCCATGAGTATTCAATACTCGCGCGGGTGCCCGTTTGACTGCGATTTTTGCGACATTCCGCTGCTTTACGGTCACAGACCACGGATAAAAGACAAGCAACAGGTCATCACCGAGCTCCAGAATCTTTATGATCGGGGTTGGCGCGGCGTAGTGTTTTTCGTCGACGATAATTTCATCGGTAACAAGCGCGGTCTGAAGTCGGAAGTTTTGCCTGCCGTCGCTGAGTGGATGGAGCGTATGAAGTATCCGTTTACGTTCCTCACGCAAGCGTCGGTTAACCTGGCAGATGATGAAGAGTTAATGAACTTGATGGTCAAGGCTAACTTCAATACCGTTTTTGTGGGCATCGAAACGCCGGATGAAGAAAGCCTGGCAGAATGCGGCAAACTTCAAAACAAGAACCGCAATCTGGTTGAGTGTGTCAAAAAGATACAGCGGTTCGGCCTTCAGGTTCAGGGGGGTTTTATCGTTGGTTTTGACAGTGACCCGCTGACGATTTTCGAAAGGCAAATACGTTTTATTCAGAACAGCGGAATAGTGACTGCAATGGTGGGTTTGCTCAGCGCGGTGCGTGGCACAAAACTCTACCAACGGCTTAAGGGGGAGAACCGGTTGTTAACGGAAGCCACTGGCGACAATACAGATTGCTCGATTAATTTTGTTCCCAAGATGCAGTACGCGACACTTCTGGAAGGGTACAGGAATATCGTCAAGACGATATATGCGCCCGATCAATTCTACGCGCGGGTCAAGAGATTCCTGGAGAACTACAAACCATTGCATAACAGCCTGGGACGTCTCAGCATGAGCGAGGTGAAGGCTTTCATCATGTCGATATTCGTGCTGGGAATAAAAGGGAAAGAGCGTTTTCACTACTGGCGTCTGTTCCTGTGGAGTGTGTTCAGCCGGCCGCGGCTCGCGCCTCTGGCAGTGACCTTTGCCATCTACGGCTATCACTTCAGGAAGGTTTTCGAGAAGATCTAGAAACTCTACACAACATACCGTTAGTATCGTTTAGTTCGTTAATCTCG
>Ga0224495_10000199_pt1 | contig 48500 bp, 43 predicted proteins | sample SF_Jul11_sed_USG_FD_168128 | JGI IMG/M metagenome (GOLD analysis project Ga0224495, IMG submission 168128) | Sediment microbial communities from San Francisco Bay, California, United States - SF_Jul11_sed_USGS_4_1 | ecosystem: Environmental > Aquatic > Marine > Sediment | place: USA: California...
TTTTCGCTTCCCGATCAACGGTGCTGATATCAACATATCTGTTTATTTTGGGCATAAAAATCTCCTGTTTTTTAAGTTACAGGTCAAACAGATGATTCCGCATCAAAATGAAAAGTGTTTTATTCTCTACTTTTCGGTTGACATGACCGGGGGTCTAATAACTCTATTATCATGATAAACAATAAAATTGAAGCATATATGACCAAAAGTCCTGTCATTATTATGGAAAGTGACACATTAAGCAAAGCCTTTGAAATTCTGAAAGAGAGCTCATTTTCACATCTTCCTGTATTAGATCAAAAGAATATTGTTTCAGGGATTCTTTCCAACAGAGATATTCAAAATTTTAACAAATTATTTGATCAACTTGATATCAGTAAAAAGAGCATTCTGGATAATTTAGCGATCAAGGATGTAATGACTACTCATGTCAAAACCATTGACAAAAACCAGAGTGTCGAGGATGCCAATGATATTATATTATCACTGGGTGTACATGCCCTTCCGGTAGTCGAAAATGGCCATATTATCGGAATTATTACCGAGACCGATATTTTAAGATATTACAATAAAAAATATTCAACATAAACGGGAAAATGGAAACTAATTCCAGAAACAAGATTAAATTCGCATTTATACCTGCTACAGTAGTACTTTACTACCTTGCGGGGGAATATTTTTTCCATGTTTTGCCCAGAATCCAAAGTAACCAATATATGGAATTTGGCTGGGATCATTTTTTTCAGGCAATTTTATATCTCTTTTTACTCATTCTCCTTGCTTTTGCAACAGAATGGGCTATCTTTTCTGATTCTAAAAAAAACAAAGGCCCCCAAATCATAATTGAAGAACAAGAAGAGGAAGGGCATCATCCTATTTCCGTTGTTACCACCAAACCGGTGGTAGAAAAAATTGATATTCAACTCTCTAAAAAAAAGCGTAAAAAATAAGAAAACTATTTTTTTATTACAACACTCTTTATATGCAATTCTTTAAGTTGACTATCTTCCACAAGAGATGGTGCATCACTCAACAGACATTGACCTCTCTGAGTTTTGGGAAAGGCAATCACATCACGTATAGATTCTCTGTTTAATGCCAGCATTAAAAGTCTGTCTACACCAAAAGCTATTCCCCCATGTGGTGGTGCTCCATACTGAAGTGCTTCAAGTAAAAAACCAAACTTCTCTTTTGCCTCTTCTGCGGAGATACCTAAAAGAGAGAAAGTGGCCTCTTGAAGTGTACTGTTGTGTATACGTATACTGCCTCCCCCCACTTCGACTCCATTTAGCACCATATCGTATGCGTTTGAACGAATTTTGTTTACCTGGGTGATATCTTCAGGAGTGAATCCTGACAACCCCTTTTTTCCCATTTGTACAACCGTTTCGATCTCTTCTGAAACCGCCGATGTAAAGGGATGATGAAGACTCATAAATCTTTTTTTCTGATCATCGTACTCCACAAGAGGAAAATCAATAACCCAGAGAGCTTTCCAGCTTCCTTCTTTTATTAATCCCATTTTTTCACCAAGATGAAGCCTTAGTGCACTTAATGTAGCAAAGACTATCGCCGGCTTATCAGCGGCAAAAAATATGATATCTCCTGGTCTGGCATTGCTTTTTTTACGCAACTCCTCCTGGCTTGATTCAGATAAGAATTTGGTGACAACAGATTCAAAAGAGCCGTCTTCACCAATTTTTATCCAGGCCAACCCTTTTGCCTTGAAATCCTGAATTACCCATTTTGTGATATCATCAATTTCTTTTCTCGAGAGCACTGCTCCACCAGGTACGCATAGCCCTTTAACTCTTCCACCTTTTTCAACAGCACTTTTAAAGACCTGAAAATCAGTAGCAGCTGCCCAATCACCCAGCTCAATCAGTTGCATTCCAAAACGAAGATCCGGCTTGTCATTTCCATAAAGCTCCATCGCATCATGATATGTCATAATCTCAAATGGATCAGGAAGAGTAATATTAAATACTTCTTTAAATGCACTGCGGATCATCTTTTCTGTCAGTGACATGAGCTTCTCTTTTGTCATAAAAGAGACTTCCATATCAATCTGGGTAAACTCAGGTTGGCGATCTTTTCGCAGATCTTCATCTCTAAAGCAACGGGCAATCTGGTAATACTTTTCTACCTGGGACACCATCAATATCTGTTTAAATATTTGAGGTGATTGGGGCAGTGCATAAAAATGAGAGGGGTGAATTCGGGAAGGAACGAGAAAGTCCCGTGCACCTTCCGGTGTGGATTTGTTCAACATGGGGGTTTCAACCTCCCAGAACTCTTCACTATGAAGATAATTGCGTATATTCTGCATAAACTGACTTCTTTTTTGGAGCGCCTCCTGCATCTGGTTCCTCCGCAGATCAAGATAACGGTATCTCAAACGGCTCTCTTCAGAAGATTCATCATCATATTCATCTATAGGTATAGGCAGCGCCTTGGACTTGCTCAGAAGATGAAGCGTATGAGCCACCAGCTCTATTTCACCTGTTGCAAGCTTGCTGTTTACTGCTGCCACATCTCTTGCGCGTACATGACCCTCTACTAAAATTACATCCTCAGATCTCAACAAGTCTGCCTGCTCCAGAAGCTTTTCACTGACGGAGCGATCAAAAACAACCTGCACGACCCCTGATCGATCACGCAAATCAACAAATATAATTCCCCCCTGATCACGATAATGATAAACCCAACCGCTGACGCTGATGGTTTTTTCAGATATATCTTTTTTAGAGAGGCTTCCCGAAGGAACGCGTTGATTTAAAAGGTTGTCCATATTCTGGAAAGAAACTTTTTACAATATAGAGCGTCAATTCCATTAATCTCAAATGTATTCAGTCCGGGGAGATATGTTACTTTTTTGTTGCTCATCGACAGAAAATTAAAAATTTAACAAAAAAGCACATCAGAAAACTATAGAAGCCCACAATACTCTGTAAACAACTCCATTTTTTCCTTTACAGGTAGTTTTATATCCTTCACCTGACTTACAGAGACAGAATCGTAGAGGAAATATGAGTAAAATAAACAAAGCAGTCGTTTTTCCTGGTCAAGGCGCTCAGAGACCGGGCATGGGTCAGGATTTTGACCAGAGCAGCGATATTGCAAAATCGATATTTGATACCGCTTCAGAGGCTACGAAAGTTGATATGCGTGAACTTTGTTTTACAGAAAATGAAAAAGTTAATCTCACTGAGTATACACAACCGGCGATTTTAACTACCGAAATAGCCATGTTTAATACCATTCAATCCAAATACAATTTTCAACCATCCTTTTTTGCCGGACACAGCCTTGGAGAATATGCTGCATTGGTTGCAGCGGATGTCATCGACTTTAAAGATGCTGTTCAAATCGTACGAAAACGGGGAGCTTTAATGCAATCGGCAGTCCCTGAAGGTGTCGGAGCAATGGCTGCGCTGTTATTTGAAAACATTGAAGCCACATCATTTAAAGCAATAACAAAGACAGCAGGGGCAGAAGTTGCTAACTATAACTCTTCAAACCAGGTGGTAATCAGTGGAAAAACAGCTGCCATTGAAACAGCCGCAAAAAAACTCCAATCGGAATATCCGGAAATGAAGGTGATAATGCTTGCGGTTAGCGCCCCGTTTCACTCATCACATATGAGCGCTATAGAGTCCGAATTTAAAGATTTCCTGATGAAGTATGCTGCAAATATCCGGCTTCATAACAGCTCCAGGGTTATATCAAATTTTTCAGGCTCTTTTCACACTCCTGAAAAATTAATAGAAAACATGGTAAAACAAATCAGTGGATCTGTTCGCTGGACAGAAAATATGCGTCTGATGGCTGAAAAATGTGATACTATAATTGAAATTGGACCCAATAAAGTGCTGACAAAATTTTTCAGCACAATTGGAGTAACAGTTCCTGCAATATTTAATGAAAAATCAGCAGCAAAAGCGTTTGAAAATCAATAATACGGAGTTTAAAAATGAATTTTAAAGGAAAAAACTATTGGGCCCTGATACTGGGCGGGTCGAGCGGATTTGGTCTTGCAACAGCAAAAAGTCTGGCTGAATCAGGAATGAATATCTGTATAGCACACAGGGATCGCCGTGGTGCAATGGAAAAAATTGAAAAAGAATTTGAAATAATAAAATCATCAGGTGTGGAATTATTAACATTTAACACTAATGCACTTGCTCCTGAAGGTATAAAAGAGGTTCTTGACGGACTTGAAACCAAACTTAAGGCTTCGAAAGGTTCCGTACGGGTTATGCTCCACTCCATTGCATTTGGAAATTTAAAACTTCTGGCTCCGCAAGTACCACCTAAAAATAACTCTCCCGCAGCTGTTCTTGCTGCAAAACTAAATATCTCTGAAGAGAATATAAAAAAGGCATTTAACGATCTTTTTGATGAGGGCAATGACGCTTTTTACACTGTTGCCGATGCAGCCGAGTATAACAGCACCCTTTTAACTGATGATGAAGATATAGCTAATACTGTATTTTCTATGGGAACAAGTTACTACACATGGGCAAAGGCCCTATTTCAAAGAGGACTTTTTGCCGCTGACGCCCGACTCTTTGGCCTTACCAGTGAAGGAAATGAAGTAGCATGGAGAGGATACGCCTCGGTTGGAGCAGCAAAAGTGGCCATGGAAGCTCTCAGCAGAAGCATGGCACTTGAATTCGGACCTTATGGTATTCGCTCCAATATCATCCAGGCTGGAGTAACTGATACACCGGCTCTTCGTCATATACCTGGAAATAAACATATTAGTGCAGGAGCACGATTACGAAATCCATTAGGAAGATTAACCACTCCTGAAGATGTAGGTAGCGTAATAAAACTGTTAGCATTGGATGAAGCGGGATGGATCAATGGCACCATCATCCGTGTCGATGGCGGCGAACATATCGGCAGTTAATTCAACATTTACGCCCAAGAAACCGGAGGAACTTGATGAAATATGAAGACTTTTTAAAAACCGAATCCCTAAGCAAAGAGGAGCTAATAGCCCATTCATTTGGAAACCTGTTATCAGATCCTCCGGAGCAATTTCCCCAGGTTCCATGCCCACCTTTTCTTATGACTGATCGTGTCACGAAGATAGAGAGAAACGGATCAAAAGGTAAAATTATTGCTGAACAGGATATCAGGATTGATGACTGGTTTTTTATGATTCACTTTCGTAATGACCCGGTTCAACCAGGATGCCTTGGTGTGGATGCTATCTGGCAGCTACTGGGATTATACTGCTCATTAAATGGTGCAACGGGAGCTGGTCGGGCGCTTGGCTGCAAAGAAATTGAATTTATGGGACAAATACGTCCCTATAATAAACTGGTTCGCTACGAAATTGAGGTAAGAAGGTTCAGTAATATGGTGCATCAGGGCGTCTCCCTGGCAATTGGTACAGGCAAAGTATTCGTTGACAATGAACATATTTATACTGTAAATGATGCAAAAGCTGGTCTTTTCATGGGACTTGCCTACCCGGATTTTCCGAATAAAAGCAAAAACTCAGTTGGTGGAATCATAAAACAATAAATCAGCGAATTAAGACATATGTATTGACAACTCGACTTCATATTCGATCCATGTAATTTGCAAACCTTATGAAGTGCGTACAAATAATTGTTTAAGGAAAATAGAGATGGATAAAAGAATTGCAGTAGTTACAGGTGGGGGTACAGGTATAGGAGCTGCCTGCTGTATTGCTCTGGGAAAAGCTGGCTTTAAAGTTGGTGTTCATTACAACAAAAGCAAAGAAAGTGCTGAAAAAGTAGCATCCATGATAAGTGATGCTTTTTTGATTCAAGGCGATGTTTCCACTATTGAAGGTATCGATAATATATATAATGTTTTAAAAAATGAACATGGCGGACAAATTGATGTGCTGGTAAACAATGCAGGAATAGCGCTCGATAATCCAATATTTTCTGCAACCCCTGAAGAGTTTCAAAAAACCATTGATCTTAATATGAGGGGCACTTGGTATGCAATTAAAAAAATCGCTCGTTTAATGATCAGAAAAAAATCAGGAAGAATAATAAATATCTCCAGCGTAGTTGGATCTGTTGCTAATCCGGCACAGTCTATTTATGGTATGACAAAAGCCGCAATAGATAACCTGACAAAAGTAGCTGCTCTCGAGCTTGCAACATACAATATACTTGTAAACTCGGTAGCACCGGGATTTATTCAAACGGATATGACTAATAAAATACCAGAAGAGTTTCAAAAAAATATAATGCAAAAAATACCACTCGGTAGAATGGGAACACCCGAAGAGATAGGAGAAGTTGTTCAATTTCTTGCTACATCCGGATCCTACATTACTGGTTCTATATTACATGTAAATGGAGGGATGTATGGTTGATGTACACTTGAGTGAGATTAAAAAGGAAATTCTTGAGTTAATTCCACAGCAGAAACCTTTTCGTTTTGTTAATGAAATAACCGAGATTGCGGAAGACCGGGTAACCGGCAAATATACTTATACAGAAGATGAGTACTTTTACAAAGGCCATTTTCCGGGAAATCCAATTACTCCAGGAGTAATACTCATTGAAACGATGGCCCAAATTGGCCTTGTCGCACTGGGGATCTATCTGCATCGTCAGGAAGGTGGAGTAGAAAATGTTATCACACTTTTTGCTGAGGCGGACGTTGAATTTTACTTGCCCGTTTTACCCGGATCTACAATTGTAGTAACCAGTAAAAAAATATTTTATCGTAGAAAAAAATTGAAAGCTGAAGTAGAAATGCGTTTTGAAAATGGTGATATTATCGCCAGAGGGAATCTATCAGGCGTAGGAGTGTTGCAAAATGTCGGAAAATAATCGAGTAGTAATAACAGGAATGGGAATCCTTACCCCGAATGGATATGGTCTTTCGGAGTTTGAAGATGCGTTAAGAAACAGTATAAGCGGTATTCGCTTTATTGAAAAATTAAAAGAATTGAACTTTGCTTGTCATGTCGGTGGAATTCCAGTAAACTTTAAGGAAAGAGCGAAAGAATATTTTACCAATGAAGCATTACTTGCAATGAACGAAGCAATGATTTATGCGGGTATTGCCTCTATTGATGCATGGAAAGATGCTGGATATGAAATACCCGGCGAAAATAGTGAAGTAAACTGGGATACCGGTGCAATTATTGGTGCAGGTCTCGGTGGAATGGATACTATCGGAGAACTGGTAGTACCGAAAGTAACTGCAGGAAAAGTACGAAGAATGGGTTCTACCATTGTAGAACAAACCATGGCGAGTTCTGTCTCTGCAAAAGTTGGTGGTTTACTTGCTCTTGGTAACCAGTTATCATCAAACAGCAGCGCATGCAATACCGGAACCGAAGCTATTATTGATGCTTATTATCGAATCAAGCATGGATATGCCAAACAAATGCTGGCAGGTGGAGTTGAAGGAAGCTCCGAATTTACCTGGGGTGGTTTTGATGCCATGAAGGTATTGAACTCAACGAGTAACGATGCTCCTGAAAAGGCATCACGCCCAATGTCTGCATCCAGTGGCGGATTTATCCCCGGATCAGGCGGTGGAGTTATGTTCCTTGAGTCGCTGGAAAGCGCTCAAAAAAGAGGCGCAAGAATTTATGCTGAAATTATCGGTGGATCATTAAACTGCGGAGGTCAAAGAATGGGCGGTTCCATGACTGCGCCAAATCCAACATCTGTTCAACGTTGCATTCAATCTACGGTAAAAATGGCAAATATTCAGCCTACTGAAATTGATTATATCAATGGACACCTGACAGGAACGATGGCTGACCCTAAAGAGGTAAACAACTGGTCAAAGGCTCTGGGCCTATCTGGAAGCCAATTACCCTATATCAACTCAACCAAGTCTTTGATTGGGCACTGCCTTGGTGCAGCTGGAAGCATCGAAGCAATCGGAACGGTTATTCAGATGACCAAAGGGTTTATGCATAAATCTATAAATTGTGAAGATTTGCATGAAGAGATAAAACCATTTGAATCGAAAGTGGTACGTGAGACTATTAATAAAGAAATAAACATAGCGGCAAAAGCCAGCTTTGGATTTGGCGATGTTAATGGTTGTATGATATTTAAAAAATGGAAAAATTGATAATATTTATCAATTTAATATAATTTAAGGAGAATCTTATGAATGAAAAGGAAATTTTTGACAAAGTAGTAAAAATATTGGAGCCATATGTTAGAAATCAGGATGCCTTAAAAAGCATTAAAAATGAAACAAATATTGTTACTGATTTGCAGGTAAACTCATCGCGATTAGTCGATATTATTTTGGCAATGGAAGATGAATTTGACATAGAAATTGCTGACGAAGAAGCAGATAGCGTTGAAAGCGTTGGTGCAGCAGTATCATTAATCAAATCAAAACAATAAAAGTATTGTTACCGGAAGAAATTATCTCTTCCGGTAACATCTTATTTAAAAGCTGACCTTAATTAATGAGCACAGTTAAACAAAACTTTAAAATTGAAATCTATAGATTATTTATTCAGATTTTTTGGGATAGATTAGCTGTACTCCCACTGGGATATACTATATCTTTTATTTTTAAATATATTCTTAAATATAAAATAAAAAACCTGGAAGAGATAAGAGCAGAATACAAGAAACTATCCAACACGGCCGATCCAATTCTTATCTGTCCTAATCACTTAACCATGATTGATTCCAATATTATAATCTGGGCACTGGCTCCCATGTTATGGTACCAATTCAATTTCAAAAAGCTTTCGTGGAATGTTCCGGCCGTAGAAAACTTTAAAAATACATTAACCAGGAGATTTGTCACTTACCTCGGAAAATGTATACCGGTAGACCGCAATGGATCTAAAGAACATCATGACATGGTACTGCAAAAGACTATATATCTGATGAATAAGGGAGAGGTATTTACCTATTTTCCTGAAGGCGGACGCAGTAGAACGGCTCGAATTGATATGGAAAATATCCGATACGGAGTCGGTAAACTAGTAGCTGAAATCCCTAAAACAAGAGTCATCTGTATTTACATGCGGGGAGAGGGCCAAAAAACTTATACAGAAATACCTCAAAAAGGTGAAAAATTTACCATTAAATTAAAGATGATCTACCCTAAAACGGAATACACCGGGCTGAGAGCACATCGGGATATCAGTACGCAAATCATACAAACCTTAAAAAACATGGAAGATGACTATTTCAAAGAATTTCCGGATGTTGGGTAATGACATCATCGATCTGAAAGATGTCGATTCAAAAGATCTTCTAAATAATACTAAATTTATTCAACGTGTTTTTACAAATCTGGAACAGGAAATAATTTTCCACTCTAATCAACCTCAGGTCAGAGCATGGACCATCTGGGGTGCTAAAGAAGCAGCATACAAGGCAATTTCCCGATATGACAGCGAACTGGTATTTTCTCCTGTTAAATTCATTACCTCCGAAGATCTAAGTTCTGTATCATATAAATCAACCGAATTAGCGTTAAATGCGGTCTCTACAAACGACTATGTTTATGTTGAAGCCTACTCAAAAAAAATAAAAAAAGAAAATATTATAACACATATCAAACATATCAAAGATTTAAAAAACGATCCTCTTGTTCAAGGCTTCGCCTTACCACCTTCATATAATGAATTGTCTACATTCACGAGAGCAATGGCACTTTCCGTATTCAATAAAATATGGTATGATCAAAAGATTCAAATTGAAAACATATCTCCTGAAACTAAGAAAAGAATTCCTCTCCTTAAAGTCAACAATGAATACACCAATACCATACTCTCTCTAACGCACCACGGATCGTGGTGCGCCTTCACTTATCTTAAGTGATAATAACTAAACTTTTTATTTTAAAATTTCTGCAAATTTTCCAAAATTATCAGGTCTGATTTTTTCACCATTATGCAATACTATGTTTCCATCTTCATCAATTAGATGAAATATATTTTTTGCCAGTAACAAACGACTTAGGTAAAGCACAATTCCATCACCTTTAATATCTTCCATATAAGTTTTATTACCAAATATGGTTACTACGAGGATTTTTGCTTTTCCCAATGCTTTGACCAGATTTTCCCGAATCTCTTTGATATGATCAAATGTCCAATCTAAAACTCCTGAAGCAAAAGCATCATTTGCAGCAGCGGCCTTCTGGTTATAATCACTAATATAATCATTTTTCAGAGCCTGCGCATCAACACTTTTTCCTTCTTTGATCAAAGCCTGGTAATCTGCACCTTTAAACAAATCAAAAGATGCTGTAGCTCCCATCACCGCCATTATGGACCTTTTTAATGCGATATACACAATACCAGGCCTTAAAAATCTACTGAATGCATGTATCTGGCGGCCGCCATAATTTTGATTTAAAACTACTGATACTACCGGGATATTACTCAGAACATTCACATCCAGAGACTCCCCCCCTATCTGTTGAATCCTTAATCTCTCTTGTTTGGTTCCGGGTATGAACCCGGGAGCATTTGAGAGCATAACAAGCGGAAGATTATTTCTACTTAAAAGTTCCGTAAAAAATCTGAATTTTTCAGTTCCGGGAGCATCTGGAGCCCCGCCCATGATTGCCGGTTGATCAGCAATTATTCCTACTGTTTCTCCATTCAAACGTGCTAAAGCAGTTATAAGACTTGGCCCTTGCGTGGAATCATTCATTTTTTCATAAAATTCTACAAAACTGTTTTCATCAAAGGCAGGTTCGATAATATTCTTGATAATATCAAAAGGTACTGTTGTATCTTCTGGAATTGTAGGCTCTTTCTTGCTAACAGAAATTTTCTCAACTTTTCTCTCATCAAAAAGCTGAATCAGCCTGGAAGAGAGGTCGAACGCCTCTTCCATATTTTCTACAATAAACATGGCAGTTTTTCTGACAACATCATATTCAAGAGTTGACAACTCTGACTGCTTTACATAAATAATTACATCAGCAAGACTGTTCAAGGGTACAATATGCAATCCATCAGGATGGGTAACAATATTAATTCTTGTTCCATTTTTTTCAGATAAGATTTTAGAAAAATCCATCCGGGCCCGCAATGCAAGATCATCTTCTGTAATGGTTTCACGATACCACTTGGATCCAAAAACAAGGATCTGAGGAGTACCAGTTTTCCTTGCTATTGCCATCAACTCTTTTGCTTTCGTTATAGATGGAAACGAGCGCATTCCAAAATCTGTTCTGGGACCTAGAATTAATACGCTTTTTCCAGCAAGACGTGCAAATGCACCCACCGCAGAACCTGAACCATAAAATTCCTCTTTCATCGGTATGTAATAACCATTATCAATATTTTCACGGATGATTTTATAATTTATAACATCCATTTTTTCAGCACTGACTTTTTTATCACTCTCACCCATCGGTAATCGTTTTATTCTTTGTTCATTCGAGTCACGAACAAAAATATCCTGAATTGACCTTATAATAGATATAAGATGAAGTTTGTTTTGAGCAATTATATCTGCCGTCCCTGTCCATGAACCCATTACTCTGGCGCCACCAATCTCATAATTGGTAAGATCTTCACCTGTTACCGATTTTATAACATTTGATCCGGTTAACACACGATACGACTGATCTGAATCTACCATTACCTGAATTGCCATCTGGCTCGAACCATAGACATCAAGACCCGTTGAAGAGCCTATACCAACAGCAATAAGAAAAAATTTACTTCCTTCCTTAAGATCCTGCAAATCTGGATACACTTTAGTGTCAATTTCATAAAACAATTCCCTCAAGACATGATCGGGATTGTATACAGTATATTGTTTCATTTCTTCAGAAGATACTCTTCCCGCTAAAAGAGCATTCATCATGAAGCCTTGAGCAGCCCGGTTCAAAGAAACCATCCCCTCTTTAATATTTGCTCCAGCACCATCGTTCCATACATACAATGGCAGATTTTTTTTGTAGGCAATGTAAGTTGCAGCCACATATTTTAAACCTTCAAGATCACCACTTGCACCACCGCTGATTCGGGAGTCTTTCATATAAAAAAGAGTCTCCTTTCCGGCAATCTTGCCTGCATAAATTCTGCCGCCAACCGGTTTAAACGCCTCTTTTCCTTTTGAATCAATAAAAACTTTTTTATCAATAGAATCAATGGTGATCTCTTTGCCACTTTCCGGATCATAGACCTCGTTCACCCAGACATCAATAGGCCATTTATCCCTGTCAAAAAGGCGCTGGCTTTTTTGTTCTATCTCACCTTTAAAAAGTGGATTTCTGCCATCACTCTCAATAATCAAATCAAGATTCAACCTGCCGCCCTGTCGTCCAAGCAGCAGTTTCTTTCTGTAGATGCCACTTGTAAAAGGGTTTTTTGCATCAATATGAAGAGTTGTTCTTGTAATAGATAGGTCTAAAAAGAAACGCAATACAGAAATTCCTGTTCTTGCAAAAACATTATAATTTAAAACAAGATTATCATTATTTCCAAAATCCAGTAAAATAGGATCTTTTGTCGCATACACCTCAATCCAGTTATCTGACAACGGTACTATTTTTTGATAAGCTCTTATAACCTGGGTTGCCCGAATGCAGGCCATTTCGGTATGATTGGATCCCAAAATTGCACCATTTTCATCTTTGTCGAGATCAACAACTTCGACCATCGCAGCTACAAGATAATGTTCTTTTCTTGCAGATTTATCTGATATTTTTAAAATATAAATATCATCATACGGAGAAAACAGAAATATATGCTCATACTTTCCCTTGATTGCTTCAATAAGAATTTTGTACTCTTTTTGAAACCAGGCAGGAGAGTTGGAGATAGCACTTGCAGAGGTAACTCCTTTAAGAGACTCCTCCATTTTTTTCTGAATCTCTTCAGGTTTTAATTTACTCTCGAAAGATGCATAAATATCATTCACATGTGATCTATATAAAGGAATATATTTACGTGAAATAACAGGAATGGCCTCCCGGTTTCCCTGAGGTACATCAAAGTTTTTTAACAATCTTCTGGTATAAACCGCCAACGAATCATCGCGTTCAGCCTGATCCTGTAGAATAAGGTTTTTTAAGACATTTATCGTTTTGTTAGATGGTTTATCCATTCGGGATAAAATATCAATTAACTGCTTAATTACCTCAGATTGTCCTACTGATGCTCCATGAGCTCTCATCATTGTAAAGAATGCAAGTTTTAACCTGACATTATCTCTTACACTCTTCGAGGTCCAGTCTGTTATTGCATAGGCTTTAAAAAGCTGTCCAAGTGACATTCGAAATCCATAAGACGGTCTGTAGGTATCATCATCCCACATGGATACAAACTTGCTTAATTCACCGAAATAAGAGAGGTTGGTCTCCAGTGCAGGAGAATACATTTTCTTTATGTTGGTATAAAAAGAGATAATCGAATCAATTTCGTTTTGAATCTCTTCTGAATCACATTTGGCATACACCGAGTCAGGCAATGACTTTATAATATCCGATATTCTTTTTATAATCTTGTCATCAGATAGAAATCCCTGAAAGTGCGAACGAGCCATTTTAAACAAAATAGGCAAAATTTCTTTGGGTTTTTTATTAATTGCATCTACAATCTCATCATCATATAAAATACTTAATGGATGAGAATTTTTCTTGCTTTTGGCTTTAATCTTTTTCTTTGCAGTATCCGATTCAGCTGCATTTTTTTCGTCTCCACTCTCGACAATAAAAAGAACTTCTCCTTCTGAAATACTTTTTCCAATTACCAGACCTTCCGGGGTTCTTCCAATTTCCAGCCTGGACAAATCACCATTTTCACACAAATAAGAAATTTTTCCCTCAACAGGGGCAAAAAGAGTGGTTTCCATTTTCATCGCTGAAATAATAATTATGGGATCACCCTTTTTTACAATACTCCCTTCTGTTAGGCGGTTTCGTTTCAGATGTTCATCTTTGGCAAACCCAACAAACGTCGACTGAAAAGGAGCCCTCATCATTCCTTGTGGATCAACTTTTTCTCCTGCACCATGAGGAATAATATTTAATTTGTAATAGTGGATTTTTCCATCATCATCAGGCATCCTGACAAGAGTAAACGAAGGTTTTCTGTCTATTCGGATAGGATAATAATGAGTTCCAAAACGAACAAGATAATCATCGCTTCCTTCAATACGTGGCAAGAGCTCCATCTCTCCAAAATATTCATCATCCACAAAAATTAAAAAAAGATCCAATGAATTTTGCACCAGTTGTATTTCAAAGCTGTGAGAATATATTTTTACAGTAAAACTGCTGGGTAATTTTTTAATCCGCAATACCTGCAGGGTATTTTCTATATCTTTGGAAATAAATGCCTCTGCTGCTGCTTCCTGAATATACCGGGCATTTTCCCCCAGAGAACCAAAAATTGCAGCAAGACGACTCTCATTCTCCTCAGCGTTGCCACCTTCAAGATCTCTGTAATCGGAAAGAAGCCGGTTTGTATAAATTCCTTCTTTAAATTCTTTATGCCGTACAATATTTAACAGCTGGTTGATATTAGTGAGAACCCCTTTTACATACAACTCACTTAAAGCCCTTTCAAGCCGTGTTATCGCCTCAGCTCTTGTTGTACCCTCTACAATAACTTTTCCAATCATTGGATCGTAATGAGGTAATATAGTATCCCCTTTCTTAAATCCAAAATCACATCGCAAACCATTATAGGTTGGTAATTCGAGCTCCTGAATTACACCTGGAGCAGGTGAGTATTCACTCTCAGGATCTTCTGCATATATTCGAGCTTCGATAGAGTGCATTTTTCCGACAAATCTGCGTTGAAGAGCCAGATGAAACGGTATCTCATTTTCACGACCATCAAAATATAATATCTGCCATTTCGCAAGGTCAATACCTACTGATTGATCAGTCACAGGGTGTTCTACCTGAAGACGAACATTCATCTCCAGAAATCCAAACTTTTGGCTGTCCGGATCGAATAAAAATTCAACGGTTCCAGCTCCCGCCCCATTTGAATATCCTGAAATTCGGGCCATATTTTCTGCCGCTGCAAGCATGGACAAAGTAGTATGACTATCCAGAAAATAATCACCACTCTCTTCTATTACTTTTTGATTTCTTCTTTGAACAGCACATTTCCGTATACCAATAGCCATTCCATTGAAAATCTGAACCTCCATATGAACCGGCTTTTCAATAAATTTTTCAAGATAAAATGTATCATTATTATATAAATTTCTTCCGGTTCTCTGGCAATACTCTACTGCCAGATACATGCCCGATTCTGAATGAACCGGCATCATTCCTTTACCGCCACCACCGGCAGTTAATTTAATAATCACTGGATATCCAATTTGATTGGCAACTATCCTTGCTTTTTCTGCATCAGGAACCGCTTCAGAACCTTCAAAAAGAGGAACCCCCTGCTCTTTTGCCAGTTTTCTTGCAGCTAATTTACTCCCTACCCGTTCCATGATGTCAGAGTCGGGCCCCATAAAAATAATTTCAGTCTGAAAAGCTTTAGATGCTTCTTTTATAGCTTTAACAAACTCGGCCTCTTCAGAAAGAAAACCATATCCTGGATAAATTGCATTTGCTTGAACCAGCATTGCTGCTGCTATAACCACTGGTATATTCGTATAATTTCTGATATCGCCAATGACAACAACCTCGTCAGCCTGATCATACCACGACTGCCCGATATCAGCATCCGTGACTATAGCCACACTGGGTATTCCCTCTTCTTTTAAGGACAGAAAGAACCTCTTGGCAATCTCCCCCCGATTGGCAACCAGCACTTTCTGTAATCTGTGGTTCCTGGTACGAATTTCGCTTTCCACAATTTCATGCCTGGGGTTGAGTTTTTTTAAGAGAGATAGACTTTCAGTTAGTGCCTTTATCATTTTATTTCCCGTATAATATTTATTGTTGTATTGTGTAAAAATAGTAATAACGCTGTCAAGCTAAAAGGAACCATCTATTCAGATTCAAAGAAAGAAATTATTCCCAAAATATTCAAAATCTGCTATAAAAAAGCTTTTTATGAAAAATGAAGTCAACTACACCGTAAAAATTCTGAAAACTAGCGTTTTTATTAGTTAAATAATAAAAAATAAAGACTCTTTAGCCATTTAAAATGGCAATCTACAGTATATTTTAAAAAATTTCTTCTGCTGTATAGATAGAGCAACGATTTTGCTCGCCGCAATTTTTATCCAAAACCTCTTTGATTTTTCCGTTCAAAACTTGAGCAGAACGAAGACTTTGAATAGCAATAAAAGCCTTTCTTCGCTCCCGATCAAAAAAACCGCTGAAGAACTCTCCTCCAAGCTCCCATATCTTTTGAATTTCATACCAATCATCGGCAGATTTAACTTTTCGTTGCCTGGGTTTTAATGCAAAAATACCTTTATAATAATCATAACTTTGCGCCATAGAATAAATTCCGCTAACGCCATTGATAGACATAATTTTTTTATTAAATTCTGAAATATAATCAAGTAATACCGGGCTATCCAGATCAAACGAGGAATTAAATTCAATTTCCAGAAAAAATGATATTAACTTAAAATGAGATACAAAAGCTTCTTTAAATCCTGGATCTCCTTCAAACAATGCGTTCAATTTATCTTTCTTGAGATCTGAACGCCAGTTATTTATATACATAATATTGTTTACCGGTCTGTTGCGATACTCTTTTACATAAATAACCGCATATCTTTCTGACCGATCCGCAAAATACAAGAGCTCTCGCGAGGCTTTTTTCTTGATAAACTGAAAATATTTTTTCTCTTTATCAGGCCAGTGCTCGTCAAGCTTAACAGGAAAAACATGATCTTTTTCACTATATAAAAATGAAAAATTGGATACCGAAAGAACATCTTCATAGGCTCCGCTTTGAACAGCTTTTTTAGTTGTAAGTCTTACAGCACGAAAACAATCATATGAATATAATTTATAATTTTTGCCACAATCTATAATAATAAATGGTTTATAAAAAATCAACCCTTGAGCGGCAACAGATGACGAAATTATTAAAAATATACAGCAGGAAATAAAGTTTTTAAAAAATGTTCCGTATAAAATCTTGACATCCAGTTTCACAAACCCATTTAAAGTTGTGAATAGAATACTTTTTTTGCTGGCGGGAATTACAGCTATTTTATTATTTTTTTTAGAAAGCATATCAGCAACTGACATAAAGTTTAACTGGCCTGTTGCGACAACAACGAATGTCACAATAAGCTCTACATTTGGTGAATCCAGAATTGACCATTTTCACAACGGTCTTGATATTCCCGGAAAGCAAATTCCGGTACAAACCATGGGAAGCGGCACGATACTCTGGAAAACGGAAGCACGGAACCTTCCGGGAGAGATTCCCTTTGGAGGAGGAAAAACCATTGTTATCGATCACGGAGATTACTGGACAGGTTACATGCATCTCTCATCCATAAATGAAAACATCTCTATTACCGATGAGACCATTCTCGGTCGATCCGGAGACACAGGACACTCCGGTGGTGCTCACCTTCATTTTTTTATTTACTCTCCCGTGCAGCAAAAAATGTACAACCCCCTGCTTTTTTTACCTGGATCTCCTTTTTATAAAAATATTGCTGCTCCGCAAATCAAGGAGTACGCAATACAGCTCCCCGATAAAATTGCGCAGGTTACATTTAAAGATGAGATTACCATGAGTCTCGAGTATCCGGTCCTTGGTTCTATTGTGAACAGTTCATCGAGTAACAAAGAACGATGGGGAGTTTACCGACTGCAAACTTATCTTTCTGACAATGAAGACATTCCGGTACAGGATCTGGTTTTTAATTTTATCAAGTATCAGGACAAAAGATGGGTTACCTCAAACAATAAATCTTTTGAAGAAGTTTACAACGGACAATATTATATTCTGGGAACCGGATTCAAACGCAGCAAAGAAATTATCATTAAAACCAGTGGTTATAATGGACCTGAAAGCAGAGAAAAAGTCGAGCTAAAGATCAAAGAATAAACCCCCTGCATTCAACAAAACCATTTAAATGCTGAAATCTTGCATAAAATACAATCATAGTTAATAAAATTTTCTATTATAACTTATCCTCAAATTTGCAAAGATACTATTACTCCACTGTTGTTTCTCCGGCTGGTAAAACCATCCATAACACCTCCAGTTATTCAACAGAATTTGGTAGTGAAATCCCTCAAGAACCCCTTTAAAGTAATTCATATCGTCATCGCGCAAATTATCATCATATAGCCTGTTATCCCAGAAAAATATATCCATTGGAAAGTAATTATCTGTTCTGTTTTCCATTTTCACATACGCAATTTTTATTGCCGTTCCATAACTTAATCCTGCCGAAAAAATAAAACCATTCTCAGCATCTATTTTATAAAATGACACATAGGGTTGAACATTTTCTTCATAATTATGATATCCTCCACCTGATATCCAGCTCCCCTTGGACAAAACTCGTACATATCCATGCAGCTTGTTTTTGTTCCATTTTAAAGAAAAATCTTCTATTTTATCACGGTTCCGATATTTTGCATCAACATCACTGTAATGAAGTTCTACAATATCCACATGCTTTCCATTGTATAAGATAGATTCATAATTATTGATTTCTGATTTTCGCATTCGCAGAAAAGAAAAACCCAGATGATTAAAGTATACCGTTGCATAAACAAGTGAGCCATATTCATATAGGTACTCGGTAAAAAACTCACCATATTTATTCTTTTGTATAAATGAAAGAGGAAAGTAGTTTTTCGTTTTTTCTTCCCGCATCTGCCACAACCCCAATCGGAGCTGGCTTTCTCCTAAAAAACTACTCCATTTCACACCAGGTTTAGCAAGTGCACTGTAATTACCGCTTAAAGACCACTGTTTATTATTATACTCTTTTTTAAAACGCATAGCTGAATCAAAAATAAAAAAATTACTGGAAAAGCCCATATCCATCCCGATTAATCTTTCGATAATTAACCCGTTTTTTTCAGGATAATATGCACCAGAAGAGATTAAAAACCCCTTTTCCACAGACTGACTCAGCAAACCAAAACTGCTTGTAACATATTTGTTTTTTAAATTGAATGATGCAAAGGCAAAAGGAAATTTTTCACTGAAATAATATCCGGCTTCGAGCATGGAATATTTATAATTTTGCCAGAAATAACTATGCGTATCGCTAAAATAGCGGCTGTAACCCGCTGAAGAAAGTTGTTCCCATGGTTCTGCTTTATAAAACAAAACTAAAAAAAACAAAAGAAAAATAAGATATCTGTGATACACTCTATCATGATTATAGAGTTCAATAGCAATTTATTTCACTTCGTTATAAGTTGGGTAAAAAAGAATTTTAAATTACCTTAACGCCCTGACTCTCTGCAGAACAGTCGGGTGGGAATAATTTAAAAAAACATAAAACGGGTGGGGGGTTAAATTGGACAAATTGTCTTTGGAAAGTTTTTTCAGAGCCGATATCAGGAATTCACCTGACCCTGTTGTTTCACGGGCAAAACGATCAGCTTCATATTCATGTTTTCGACTTAACACATGCATGACAATCGACAACAGCAATTCTACGGGAGCATACAACATTCCAAAAAAAAGAAGGCCTGCATAAACAGATACCTGCTCCATATAAAAAGCATCATACAAACCACGGGTTGTTAAAAAAAGCGATAATAAATAAAGCAGAAAACCTGTATGGATAATCGAAATGACCATGCCTTTAATAATATGTTTTTTTTTGTAATGGCCAATCTCGTGTGCTAAAATTGCTACAAGCTCCTCTTTGGATTGTTTTTCAACAAGAGTATCAAACAGAGCAATTCTTTTGTTCTTGCCGAACCCGGTAAAAAAAGCATTTGATTTGGTAGATCGTTTCGAGCCATCCATTATAAAAACATCCTGCAGCGAATATTTAACTTTTCGTGCATAGTCCATGATTGCCTCTTTTAATTCCTTGTCTTCCAAAGGTAAAAATTTATTAAAAAGGGGCATGATCCATACGGGTGCTACATACTGCATGGCAATGGAAAAAAAAGTAATGAACATCCAGACATAAAACCATGCAGAGGCTCCGCTGTTTTCAAAAAACCACAAAACAAGATATAAAACAGGCACCCCTATCATCACTCCGAGTACAACCCCTTTTATACGATCAAGTATAAATGTTTTTAATGAAGTTTTGTTAAAACCATATCTCTCTTCCAGCACAAATGTGGAGTATAAACTAAACGGTAAAGAAAGCATGGATTGGGCAAAAACCAGAAGCCCCATATAAATGATTCCCGTTATAACCGAAGAAAACCCCGCCCCTCTGGCCCAGACATCTATATAGTTAAAACCACCTGCAAACCAGAATATCAATAAAGCCAAAAGCTCCACAGTTGAAACAATAAATCCAAACTTTGTTTTATCTTTGGTATAATTTTGAGATTTTTTATACTCTTCCTCGTTAAAAATGTTATTAAACTCATCAGGCAAAGAAGTTCCGAGCGAACGTAAATTAAAAAGGTTAGAAATCAGGCCCAGTAAAAACTGAAGAAAAAGGGCAGATAATATAATGATCCCAAAAAGATTTAACGATATTTGCATAAACCTACTGATTGATTTTGAAATAGATGGTCAAGAAAAAGAAGATAAAAAAACCTGCCGGTCTCCATACAAAATCATAAGAGGTGAATAGAAAATAAAAAAATTATTGCAGATATAGAAAGACAATGTAGTATTGCAATTAATTTCCTTATGAAATATCACCTGCACATTCCTCTGCTTATCATGCTGTTCTTCCCATCTTATATCTTCGGGGAGACTGCCGATAACACCACCCACTCTACTAAAGAAGTTGCTGTTCTTCTTTTTCAGGATATTTCACCAGAAAAAAGTTCCATGGACTTTTTGTCAGAACAGATCCCGGCGATGATTGAATCACGCCTTGCAAGAGAAAATGCTATCCGTATCCAGGAGAGAAGAAAATTAAATGAAATCCTCCATGAACATGAGCTTGCTCAATATGGTATACTCAATGCAGAGGCGCAGACGAAAAGCGAACTTGAAATGGCCCGCCTGACCAGGGCTGATTATATGATACTTGGAAACTTTAAAATTGATAATAAAAGCAAGGCTGTTGAGGTCTTCTTTAAACTCGTTCATGCCGATACCGGAGTGATCGGATTTACTGCCCAGCTGAAATCGGCAGGTGAAATAACACTCTGGAAAGATATCGAATCTGCATCAGGAATGGCAGCGGCAGAAATTCTGGGCGGACGCTCGGCAGAGATCACGGTTGAAAGTAGTCCTGGTAACAGCAGAGTATATCTTAATGGCAATTACATAGGTGAAACGCCCGTTATAAGCTATCCTGTGGTAGCTGGAAATTATGAATTGCGACTGGATAAAAAAAACTACATTTCACAAAAAAACAATATTGAAATTAAAAATGGAGAAAAGCTTGATAAGCATGTTGATCTTTATTATGAAGGTTTTTATCTTTACAAAAGAAAAGTTTACCTTAATATAATGACTGCTGACGATGCATCTTTTGGAAATCAAAAAAAAGGAGACCCGTCTTTTAATCAAGTGGGAGGAGGTTTCGGAGCCATATATATGATGGGGAAATATTTCGTAAACCTCTCCCTTCAAAGTTCCTCCTTTCACAGAACTCATGCAATAACCGTTTTTGGAAAAAAAGTTACAGAAGATCGCCTTTACAATGATCTGCACATTCCTCTTAAAGCCGGATACAGTATACTTGTTCACCCTGCTTTCTTAGCCCTGATGCCCGGACTTTCCATCGGTTATCGAAGCATAGTGAATACCTTAATTACAAAAGATCCAAACAAATATACCGAAATTCAAAGCCAGAGATTCCAGGCTGCGCTGCACCTTGATGCAGATTTTTTCCCAGCCTCCTTTATAGGAATTCTTGCCGGGCTGAGCTATCTGCCCACATGGAGTGTTGACTCTTATGATGGGGTTTTTAATATGTGGGGTGAAAAAAAATATGTTCCAGTAAAGGTCTCTGCCTCCAGGTGGCAATTCAACATAGGGGTCCGCTATGGCTGGGAGTAAGAAAGATTTTTTTACCATCAGATTTTATTTTTTCCTTGCTATCAGCTCTCTACTTGCTAATTTTTACTGTATTGTTACTGAAACTGTAATCCCGGCCAGCCCTGATTCTAATCTTCTATTTCCTGAAACATCGCCCATCATGACAGGAGCCCCCGAAAACCATAATTATTACACTGCTGCAGGCTTGCGTTTTAACTGGGCCACTGGCTGTTGCTCTTTTTATCAAATTACGGTATCAAACTCACCTCTGATAGTAACCAATTCTATCATCAACAACCGCAATGCTATTCTAGCAATCTGGAATTCGCAAATGAATGGTGATGCAAACACCGGATACCTGACCCCCAATCAAATCATGGCATATCAAAATGATTCAATTACATCCACACCCTATACTTTCGGGCCAGGAAGTTATTACTGGTCCGTTTCAGGTTTTAACAATATAGGCGAGTTAACCCACTCTTCCGAGGAGAAACTTTTTTATGTTCAATAAAAATAAATATTATCTCCTCTTGCTATCCTTACTGCTTATTCTTACATCAACACTCTTTTATCACTGCTCAAACCAGGGTAGCACACCATCCGGAGCGGCTGATTTAACCATTGCAGAAGAAAAAATATCCAATCCGCTTTTTAGCTCTGCTCAAAAAATCAATATATTATCACCATCGCATGAAGCCGTTTGGGCCTATAATGACGCAACTATGGTATTTGACAAATGTGGTTTTACCCAAGTGGTAGCTGTTGCACAAGAACGGCTGCTTGTTTCAGAAAACAATCTTGCAAACAGGGCGATCATCACAGCAATGAATATTTTAGAGACAAACCTCTTGTCCGATCTTGTAGCGATCAAACCTGCCGAGCTTTTTATCGCAAACAATGGAATACCATCAACAACTTTATTTACTCCCCAATCAGGAGTAAAGTACTACTGGGCTGTCTGGGGATATTCTGCAGCAGGGGATCTCATATGCAGTTCGCCACAATATATTTTCTACCTGAGGTAAAATGCAATTAAAAACAACACACATAGCCGCGTTAAAAAAAACCGGCAACATAGCAATAAAGGAACTTCCCCTGAAACCTCTTTTCTGGATTTCTATACTTACCCTTTTTATAAACGACGCTTTCCTGAAAAGCTCTGGCATCATTCCGTCTGTAATTACAGGAAAACTCAGTGATCTAGCCGGTCTTTTCTTCTTTCCCCTTCTGTTGATCTCTATTTTTAAACCAGAAAAAAAAGCTCTTGTCCACTTTTCATTCTTTTTTACAGCACTTTTATTCAGTCTGCTGAACCTTCCTTTTTTATATGAAAATATAACACAAGGCAACATTCAAGGCGGCGTCAACAATTCGATCCAGAATTCCATGAGTAATAAAATAGTCAGTTTTTCTCTGGCTGGTTTTCCTGTTGCATTTTGGCCTGATTATGAAGATCTGCTCACCCTTCCTGCTCTTCTTCTCTCATGGCTCTATTATAAAAAACTTTTAAAAAAAGAGAGCATGCCACCATCTAAAAACAAAAAATGGAAAAATTGGGCTGCTCATATCTCTCTGGCAGGTGCAGTTGCCGCTTCTCTCCATACCAGCATCGTTACCAAAGAACAGCCAACCACCCCTGCCATAATGTATAAAACAGCTACGGTTGGATACCCTGAAACAGGATTCAGGGATGGTTTCATCACAAACAATACAGACTTCTACTTTGCGCAACCTTCAGGAAACAGAATTATTCGCCTTCTTGGCTACACACATTCATCATCTCTTGCGCACAACGGTACTACTTTTTCCTGGTCGACTCTGGACAGTGACTCACCTGCAACAAATCCGGTAACCATTGGCTTTGACGCACCACGGGACCTTATATATAATCCTGATCCTCTCGAAAATGCTCTCTGGGTAATCGATAATAATTTTTTGCGGAAGTTTGATTTCAACACGGGCCAGCTGCAAGGCGAATATCCATTCCCTGCAGGGTTCCAGTATCTTCAAGTCGAACTTTTAACCACCCCTGTGGTTCTGGCAAAAGATATTGCAACGGGTGCCTTCTTTCTCTACTTTCTGGATAATCAGGCCAATCTACTCTGGACCTATGCCTTGCCCACAATTCAGATGGAAAGTGCAAGAGCAATTATAGACATAAAACATTTTAAAATCGATAATGGCCATATTTATCTTCTCTACCAACTGGCCACTCTCGCCCCCACAGAAGAGTTCTCCTATTTTCTTGAAAATATTCTCTCTGACGGTACGCTAAACAATATCACCTTTAAATCTGGGCTTTTCTTCTACAATGCTGCAGCACTTTCATGCAGTTCGACAGAAATTTTGGTTAATGGCAGACAGAGAAATTATGATACATTTGTCACAAAACTCGATTTTGATTTGAATCGAACTACAGGTTACACAATTGAAAATGATCTACTGATAAATGGGCAACTTCTTCTTTACCCACCTTATCCAGTATACGTATTCAACCCTGAATCCTATATTTTTCTGAACTTCAATGGAGCAATCGAAACCTATGAAATCTATGAAATCAGAGCTCAGCAAAATAGCGGCCTTTAATAATTTCAGGCCGCCTTTGCCCGCCAGAAAAGTAACAGCGTTTCGAACGCGCTGCTATTTTGTTACGAATGAAAACCCCTGTTACCCGATACTAATTGCAAAAAAGCAGATTTCCAAAAGTATAATATTACTGCAAACTATTGAGACGATTATTCATGCTTATAAAATTTCATACTCGCAAACATCCAGACATTTTTCCTGATAGAAACAACACCCCTCAATAACATACTTTAAAGGTATAAAATACTATAAATTTTTCACTTTTATATGTTTACATGAAATATTTAATATAATCTTTTAAAAAGAATATAAATCAATTCATACCCAATTGTATTATGCAACTTTCCTGTGCTACCTCAACGACTCATGAGCTCTTGCCAAACGAGGTTCCAAATTCATAAGTAAAACCTACAATAAATCGGGAAATATCTGCTCCGAGTACAGGTATGCCTACACCAAGTTCAATAATGGTTTTCCACTGAATCTCCCAGCGAATTCCAGGCAGAGCCTCGTACCTCCAGCCCCTGCCTATCCAGTACTCAAACCGGTTCTCCACTTGAATCATCACCAGATTCTTGATAATCACCTGGGGTGAAAAAGTAGCTGCAACCATATACTTTCCCCTGCGCCGGTTTTCCTGCCAGGCTTTGTCTTTTAAATATACCCCCTCTCCACCCGCCATCAGCATCGGTAAAAAATATTTATTCTGCTTGAATGATTTTCGAGCAATAAACCCCAGAATAAAATCAGACCCTTCCGAAGCAACAGGTGAGACCATGCCAATCGCATCAGGATCTTTACCTTTAGAAGGGTACGCAATAATTACAGGAATACCATTATAATAACGATATTTAAAATAGCTTATAATATCTGTTCCCGAACTTAATTTTATTACTCTGATTTTCAATTTTGGTTCAATAAAAGCAATTCGTGGGTTGCCCATTTTCATGCTTTTTACATCGTACTTATGCAGAGTATAGTAATCTGTAAAAAGATCATTGGTTCCTCTTAAATCAGGAAAATAGTTAAAAGAAGTTGCAAATGAAATTTCACTCCACCCCCAAAAGCCCGTGCGAATCTGTGTACGCAAACCCCAGTCATTGATATAACTTTTAGAATATATAGCATCTTCTTTTATTTCAAGATTTAAATGAGAAATAATCAATGCACTCTCATTTGATATCAACTGATAGGGTGTCGCAATAATACTGCTGAGCGGAAATATTGCGCTTAAAACAAAAAGCATTCTAAAAAAAATGAATGATCGTATTGTGTTCAGGTAACCCTTGCTTATCATTTTACCTCTACCAGCCAAAAGTCCATTTTAAAAGATTCATAACCAGCTCAGGATTCGATTCAATCCATTGCGTTTCATTATTAGCATTTGCAGTATAGTTTCCATGAAAATAGTGAAACAGAGCCTCTCCGGTTAAAATCGCACGCGGAGCAGTCAATGAATTCGTTTGAAGAATAATCGCATATGTTCCTGGAAGCGGATGAATTCCAAAAGTTGTTACATCAATTACCGAAGTACTGATTAAAGGATCAAAAAAATAACCATACGATTGTGCCTCAAAATACGGAGCTACGGGTGCAAGCGGAGCAACAATATTACTCAGTGGATTAACGCCACTGAAGGCTGCAGTGGCTAATGAATCGGGCGATACTGCAATATTTGAAGAAACACCCCAGATCGTCGTTTGCACTGTGGCTGTCGGAGGAATCTGTACAGGGGTAGTCACTGTGGTAGCATTATCTGCGGCAAGAATCACAGGAATTCCTGCATTGTAAATATTACCAATGGCAGTCGACTCTGCAGCGCTCACGTCGCTACCTCCAACAAAGTTAGCGCCTGCTTTATTTATAATAACTCCATCAAAGGCCAGCGGATTGGTAGAGATCACACTCAGGTTGGTTACCTCTGTAAAAATATGCGGTGTGCCGACAGAAGGATATAATGCATCCAGAGCCTGCAACCTTGTCATTAACCCGTCTGGTGGTGTGGCTGCAGCACTATCTGCAATAGAATCTCCATATAATGCCAGCCCGCCAATAACGGTAACATTTAATGTGCAGGTATTTGTTAAACCAGAATCTGTAACTGTCGCAGTGATAGTCGTAGTTCCCACTCCAGGTGCAATTGTAAATGGTCCCAGACCTGTCACAGATACAGGGGTTCCTGTACCGCTGACTGCCAAACTTGCTGGAGTTAAAAGAGAAAGCGGAGCTGAACCAAAACCCACTGTGCTATTATAGCTGTTATAAATTGCGCCATTTTGATCTTGCTTTGTTATGGTCATATTCAAGGTAAATGGTGTACTACGATAGAGAGTAGTTTGAGGCGCAGACAAAGTACAGGCAATTGCAGTAGGCACAGAGATTGAGCCACCACCTCCTCCACCTCCTCCACCCCCACCGCCACCTCCTGCGCCTCCTCCTCCATCACATACCACATCTGCTGGTTGCTGGCTGGCTGCACTTTCTGTTGCGGTAATGATATAGGTGGTTGCCGCACCCGTTATGATAACAGGTACTGAAACCGACCCGCCGCTTGTTATTCGAGCAGAAGTTGGTAAAATTGTTCCGCTGTCAATAGAAAGGTCAAACTGTGCATTATAATTTGAATACACTCCTCCGTTATTGTCTCTTGCTGTAACCGTCAGATTGTAACTATCATTGCTGGTAAAAATATGGGTACTCGGAGAGGGCAGCGTCACCTGAAGATTGGCAAAAGAGGTCACATTGATATTTATTGCAGGGCTTGTTCCGGTAATATCATTATAAACAGAATCCGATACATGCAGCGAGACACTGTTGTTTCCATTTGCCAGGCCTGAAATTGCAGGGCTTGTCAGGGTTAACATTCCATTAGAAAAAGAATTAGAGAGCGAGGGAGAAATAGAGGCACTTCCACCTGAAGAAGAAATGGCAAGATTTACCTTTCCATGATAATAATTGTTTACCTTTCCATCGCTGTTTATAGCAGTAATCGTTGCGCTAAATCCATTATTGGCACTTGTCAAAAGACAAGTCGGCTCCGAAGCGCTATCAGAAATTGTCACATCAAAATGATCTGGTTGGTCAGGGTTAATAAAAAGATAGTCTCCTTTATCAATCGAGCAAAAAGTAATTAATAAAAAAGCATTCAAGCAGATATATAAAATTTTCTTTGCCATAAATTAATACACAAAACTAAGCCCCAGATTACTACTTAGAACAGGATAATGAACCTTCTCGGAAACCAGATAATGAGCACGTAGAGCCATATCAATATAAAAACCCGGCTTCAAAATAAAAATCAATAAACCAGTACCAACTGATCCTCCGGCTGCCATTTTAAAATTCTGGTTTCCCAGTCTGTCATTTACAATCACATACATTCCAGGAGATAAATGAAAATAGGGCACAGCATTCCATGAAGGCTTCGAAAAAAGTTTTGCAATCATCATATTTGCCGGAACCGCATAACTTTTACTTTCTACCCCATTTGTTACGCTCTTCGATAATGCAAGATATCCACTGGATAATCCGTAATTCAAACCAAAAGTATTAAATAATAAAATATCCAGATTTCCATTCAACCCGCCTGATGTAGAGCCAGACTGGGTTGAATAAAATCCAATGCCAATACTTCCATCACAGTTTACTAATATCTTTTTTTGAGTATAACCGCTCGATGAAGTCCCTTTTCCATGCAATACAAACCAGGGCATTAAAAAAATAAAAATCCATGTAGTTAAAAAAGATATTTTTTTTCTTTCAAAAGTTCCATATCTCAAAAAACCCCTGCTGTTTTTAATTTTTAATAATAAATGTTTTGATAAAAAACAAATAACCATAACACAAAACCCGCACCCTTCTTCTGTCGCACTATAGAATCAAACCAATACCACCCGTGAAAATAATTATTTTCTTCTGGACTGGTTTGCTAATATAGATGTATACCGGGCGGTATCAACTACTGCAGAGGCTAGCTCGGCGATATAATAGAAAAAAAACAGTATCAAAACTGCGAAAAAACCTCCGGCAATCATAATCACGAGTCCGGAAGAGCCTCCTCCACTGGATAGGCCTGGAAGTGAAAAAGGAAGCAGATTCCCCACATTTCCGCCTATAACAAAGGTCGCAACACCCAGGGCCAACCCTACAACGACATACATAGCTGCCAGAATTTCACCCATGGTTCTCCAGAATATTGTTATAATCGGAGTAATCGAATAATCTTTTGTAGATGGCAAATCATCTATGTCATTGGCTCTAATGAAAAAAATATTAAAAATAACATACCCAATCCCTGCAATGAATATTTGAAGAATTACTCCTCCAATAAAATATTTTACAGGCATATTGCTATTTATATTTCCCCACATCTCCCAGCTTGCATATAAAGTAGAGAGCAAGGCAAGCAATCCCAGAGCACGAAAAAACCATGCAAAAAGAAATCTAAACATTCCACCATCAGTAATTTTTTCCAAAACAGGTTGCAACAATAAAAATTTGTTTATACTTTTCTTCATTTTTAACTCCTTATTCCTTTCTAAAATAAAAATATTTATTTGTATGAGACACCTGTACGATGACATCTAATTTGTCAACTTTTAACAAAATAAATATTACATATTCATGTAACGTCTATAGTATATTTTTAGTTTAAAAAATAATCAAAACTGATTACTTTTTGCCCGACACTTTAATTTATAAATGCCCTCTATTTAGTTATATTTTATATACGTTTCAAGCAATAAAATCTTGTCTTTCGCCTGATCTTCATTTATTGCAGGAAATTTTACCGACAAAAGGAAGTTGATAGGTTAAACTATTGCCGTTATGCGTAAATACAATACCTCCGCCTGTTTCCCCCGGGTTCGAACCACTGGCCACCGACAATATTACGTTTTCTCCATCTACCTCATACTTGTAGGCGGCACGCATTCCCATAACATCTATATATGCATTCCTTCCTTTAAACTCTATTGAAGACCAGGGGCAATCATTATGGGAACCCATGCAGGAACAATTAAACTTACCGTTCAATCCGCCTCCGCCAATATAAGGCTTTATGAGTGAAAATCCAGCTAATGCGACTGCGAGTAAAGCCGTAGAGCCACCAATAATTTTTAATAAACTACTGCCCAGACCAGACCTGACTCTGCTTTTTGTCTTTCGTGTTTTCTTTATTGTTTGTTGACTTGTTTTTTGAGAAGCACTTTTCCTGGCAGCGGATACTTTTGAAGGTGCTTTTCCCCTCGAGCCCTTGTCGATACTTTTTTTCTTTCCCGCTTTCATTGCTTTTGAAGCAGACACACCTGATTTTTTCATGTGTAAGTATCCGGGAAATTTACTCTATATGGCAAGAAATTTTTTAATTACCATCGTCTCTTATTTGCTACTACCACATCAAATTGACAATAGTTTAACCGGCTTTCATAGTAGTTATCTATGTCATTGCAGATGACGGAAACCTGAAATTTAGATTGAAAACCAATGTTCATAAAAATATATGACTGGTAAAAGGAATACATATTACAATGGATATAATTTATTTCGCATCAGGATTGATATTACTGGTTCTTGGTGCAGAGCTTTTAGTAAGAGGGGCATCGCGACTCGCTTTAACAATAGGTATATCGCCCCTTGTAATTGGTTTAACCGTTGTAGCCTTTGGAACCAGCTCACCAGAACTTGCAGTAAGTGCAAAGTCAGCGATCGAAGGTCAAGCGGGATTAAGCCTAGGAAACGTTGTCGGAAGTAATATATTCAATGTGTTGTTTATTCTTGGGCTTTCTGCTTTAATTGTTCCCCTTGCTGTAGCGCAGCAAATTATCCGGTTTGATGTACCCATCATGATTGGCTTGTCTTTTTTGACATTACTGGTTTCTTTAGATGGAACAATCGGCCACCTTGATGGAATCATATTTTTTTCAGGCTTGATTATCTATACAGTATTCATTATTTACAAAAGCAAGAACGAATCAAAAGATATACAAAATGAATTTAAAGCTGAATTTGGCGAAACTGAAACAGCCTCGTGGGGCTGGTTAAAAAACAGTGGATTTATCATAATTGGCCTTGCGCTGCTTGTTCTTGGCTCCGAATGGCTGGTAAACAGTGCCATCATCTTTGCTAAACTGCTCGGAGTCAGTGAAGTTGTTATCGGATTAACAATCGTGGCTGCCGGCACCTCTCTTCCTGAACTGGTTACCTCTATTGTAGCGAGTATACGACATGAGCGGGATATTGCCGTAGGCAATATAATTGGAAGCAATATTTTCAACATAATGGGAGTCCTGGGATTATCGAGTATTCTATCCCCGTCGGGCATCAGTGTTTCTTCGTCATTTTTAGGATTTGATTTGCCCATTATGATTGGTGTTGCCTTTGCATGCCTGCCCATCTTTTTTTCTGGCGGACGAATCAGCAGACTGGAAGGTTTACTTTTTTTCAGTTACTATATTATTTATACAGTATATCTTGTTATGTATACCACAAAACATGATAATTTACCCCTGTACAACCACATTGTAATGTACTATGTAATTCCCATTACTGTAATTACATTATTAGTAATTTCCATTCAGGAATTTAAAAAACTAAAATCGGTAAAATTATAAAATCTCAAAATTTCAGGTCGCCTATTTCCGCCCGTGACTTATCAGCGTTTCGAATGCGCAGCTATATTGTTACGAGTGAATACTCTTTTTCACAGATATTCAACCTCTAAACCCCCTCTCTTTCATTGAAGAGTGTTCTAAAAAAAAACCGTTTACATCTTATAATGTGATTATTATTTTTGACATATAGCATTATAATAAGTATATTATAATAAACTAATAAAGCAGGAGTGTATATGGAAGATCATAAACCCACATTAAAAAATATTGATAAAGGTGTAATATGGGGAACAATATTGTTCTTTATTTTGTATATTGGCCATCTTTATTTTATGTACGGCAATTGGAACTTTATTACAGATTTATTTAAAGGAGATATTATATTAACTGTAATATATATTTTCTCTTTTACCTTGGTTATACTGGGCTGGGGAACATATGTAGTACTCAGAAAACATCTATAAATTTCAGATTTTTGAGGACTGAATAATAGTATCCGCTCTGGACTCACTGCGGTTTTCAGGGTAATCGATATTATAATGCAGTCCTCTACTCTCTCTTCTCATCAAGGCTGATCTGACAATAATTTGAGCATTCAAGGCAAGATTTCTAAGCTCAAGAAGCTCTATAGTTAAATTAGAAGCATTATAATATTCACGAATCTCTTCATATATAACATCAATAATTTTCAATGCTCTCTCAAGTCGTTTTGTCGAACGGACAATACCAATGTAGTCCCACATTATATCCTGCAATCCCTTCTTGTGCAAACGAAGTATTCCCCAATCAGGATCACTCGCAGATTCACTATAATGCCAATCCGGTATATCACCATATACTTTATCAATCTCTAGAGAAAATTTTCCTTTGTTTACAATATGATTTACTGCGCGTTCTGCAAAGACAAGTGATTCCAGCAATGAGTTACTGGCCAGACGGTTTGCCCCATGAACACCGTTAGACGCCGTCTCACCAAATGCATAAAGAGACTCCAGATCAGTCTGCGAATCATAATTGGTCAAAACTCCACCGCAAATATAGTGCGCCGCAGGAACAACAGGAATTAAGTCAGCACTCATATCCAGATTAAACTTTTCCTTTAGAGTATTATATATATGCGGAAAGCTTGATTGAATCTCATCCCGTGGAAGATGGCGTATATCAATATAAACACAGGTAGTGCCGTTTTTTTTCATCTCACTGTCAATAGCCCTGGCAACAACATCTCTCGGAGCCAACTCTGCATCCTCGTGATAATTCTGCATAAAACGCTCGCCGTCTCCATTAACAAGAAAAGCTCCTTTTCCACGGACCGCCTCTGATATAAGAAATGCTCTCTCCATTTTTTTGTATAATGCCGTAGGATGAAACTGTATAAATTCCATATTTCTTATACGGCAACCCGATCTGTAGGCAATTGCTATTCCATCTCCTGTGGAAACTCCCGGATTTGTAGTAAACGGATAAACCTGACCAGCCCCTCCGGTTGCAAGCAGAAGGTATTTTGCAGTGATAAGACAGACTTCTTTTTTTACACTGTTATACACATAGGCTCCATATGCCCTTGGCCTGCGGCTACCCGATGAATAATTCGGCAAATGGTGCTCGGTAACGATATCTATCGCCATGCAACGCTCCATGACTCGGATTTTCTCATGAGTCTGAATCCGTTTCCATAAAAACTGATGCAAATCAAGGCCGGTATGATCTTTCGAGTGAACAATGCGATTAACCCGGTGCCCGCCCTCTCTTCCAAGATCTACATTCCCACTTGAATCCCGGGAAAATCCCATCCCTTCATCAAGCAGCTCATTTATAATTCTCACTCCATCAGAAACCAGAATTCTTACCGCTTCCGAATCACATAAACCTGCACCTGAAATTAATGTATCACTAATATGGTTTTCTATAGAATCCAGAGGAGAAAGGACAGCGGCAACACCGCCCTGTGCCAGAGAAGATGCCCCTTCTGAGACGACATCTTTTGTTATTATGATTACATTACCACGATGAGCGGCCTTAAAGGCAGCATGAATACCAGCAATACCAGAGCCAATTACAAGAAAATCAGTATGGTAACGCTCCATCTTGCATATCACATCAAATGTTACGCTTTTTCATCGCTATCGGAGCTATCGGCGCCTGCGAAAATTTCCATTTTAGATCTTTTTTTTTTCATTGATTCGCCAGCAACCTGAATTTTGTACTTTTCCATCATCTGATTGATATTGCTTTCCAGAGATTGTAACTTTTGTAAACGCTGGGTAAGCACCGGTTTTAACGCATTGATTCGAATAGGTTTCTCGAAACAGTTAATTCCAAGTTTCTTTGCTTGTGCCTCAATCTGTGAAATATTTGACGAAAAAAGAAAAATATTTTCTTCATTAAAGCGGTCTCCGCTTCTCATGATTTCATTAATAAACTGCAAGCCCTTCATTCCAGATTCTGTGTGCTGCTCTACAAACAAAAAAAGATAACCTTCAGTATTGAACGGTGGGCTTTTAATTTCGATTGGTTTAGGTGTATGCACCTTTACTTCATCTTTTTTTTCACTTTGCATTACAGATTGATGAAAATTCAGTATCTCTGAAACTACATTTTTATTAATATATGTACCGCTCTTTGCCAGCAACTCCTTTCCCTCATGGAATCTTGATGCTTTTTCAAAATAAACAGGCATACCCTTGAGCATTACCTTGAATGAATCTATAAAACTATGGTTATCGTCAATTATCAGCGCTTTGTACATCGGTCCTCTTTTAAATACCTAATAATTAGACGTAAACATACAGACAACTCATTTGATATGCATTTTTTATTGTATTTAAATTTTCTTGAGTTCAACAATTCTTTTACTCATTTAATGCCAATTATAGCTCATATTCAACCGGTATGACCTTCCCATCCCCGACTCCATAGGATCCCGGTTTCTCTCATCTTCAATTGTATATTCGTACAACTCTGTGCGCGAATCAAGCAAATTGTAAATATCAAAAGAAATACCTAACTTGTGAAAATGAAAAACGTTCTCCCATGAGATCCTGGTATCCCATGACAACGCATAAGTAAATCTGGGCATTCCTAAAGGGGGCTGTGAACGCTCAAGATTCTGAACAATTGTTGCCCCCTGGCTCAACCCCTCGGCAACCATCATATTTCCAAATGGCTCACCATCACGATATCTTACCACATTCCCCCATGCCAGGCCCTCCATAAAATGGTAACCGAAAATAATGTGAATAATATAGGCACGATCAGAGTCCATTCGGGCCCGGGCATTTATTTTATGGTTAGGATCAGCAGATGAGTCACTGATCCGGCCAATATCGTTATAGTCACTCCCGTTGCCTGTTAAAGTAACCCCGTCTGCATAATAAGCTCCCACGGTAAAATTTACAAATGCACCTCTTTTTTGCAGGGCTTTTTTAATCAGTTGAAGTTCAACCGATGCATAACGGGCATTTACCTTCTGATTGTGTAAATAATAAAATTCATTACCATTATTTGTTCCATCCCGATTAAACAGCACACCTCCCCGAACATCTGCCCGGGGAACAGATGAATAACTTTGCAAAGTCCGGGAATCATAAGAGACCGTATACAATCGGGAGTAATTCTTGTAGTGGCCTCCCAGACCCGACAGCCATTTTTCTGTAAAGTTATAATAAAATCCTACATATATCTCGTTTCGGACAGAGCCCTGAAAAGAAGGGTCCAATTTGTGGTATGCCTGTCCTGACCTGTCCAGCAAAGCCCCTGCTTCCGAAAATTCAGGTATCCCGTTTCCATCATCATTCCACAAATAACGGCGTGCAGAGTAACCATTATTATCGAGAAAAGAAACTTCCTGCATCGTCAAGGGGATCGCATCATGTCCACCCCCTCCATAAAAATTCCAGCGATCATAACTCTTGTTCAGGCGAATAAACGCAACCGGTTCAAGCCTTGAGACCAGCATTTTATCAGGAGAAAACCCATTCTGGTATAAGAAAGAACCTGTTAATCTGTAATCCACACCACCTATTTTACCAATATATTTTAATCCTGGAGATCCTGAAAAAAGAAAAACACGGAAGGAACTGTTTTTATCAATTCTGGTCAAATCATAGGAGACTCCATTATATGTTCTTCCATACAGATCATTCTTATACTGCAACCTGCTCTCTAATCCTTCCATACCCAGTGGAAAAAACAGTGTAATACTGCCCCTATCAAATAAATCAATCTCTTGAGTCTCCACGATGGAACGCAAAAACCAGGAGTTTTTTTTCTGCGGCACCTCTACTGCAGGGTAAAGTATCTGATCAACAAGATCCCATCGAATAGCATCCCTGCTCAAGGGATTGCTTTTAGCTTCTTTATAACCAGCGTTTACACTCCAGTCTATTTTTTTTTCCTTCTCAAGTTTTTCAGCCTGCAATAAAAAACCATTCGAATGAAACCGGACGCTGTTATTTAAATTATAACCATCTTCTATTCCTGCATTGGATCGTTTGATACCCTGGTATGCCGTTATCCATTTGATACTTTGGCTATTCTGCTCTAAAAACAAAGTATGACGCTCTCCCCTGTCCACAACATCGGTATTTAAAAAAATCCGGTTATGTACCACCCCCTCATAGAATATCAAACCCGGATATTGTTCCATAAGATTATAGTGAAGTGATATATCACCCTCAATTCCACTTTTAAAATGTCTTCTTTTTAGTGGCGCGCCCCAGTTTTGTACAGGTTCGCGATCAAGTACATTTTGCGGCATAAAGCTACGACCACCCATGTAACCAGAATTTGAAATATTTACTGTGACCGCCGAAAAGCTTTCATTATTCAACCGGTTTTTTATCTGAAAATTATATCCTTGTTTATCACTATATGAGTGTAATACAGATGAAATCGAAAATGTCTTCCACAGATGAACCGGCAGATCTATAAAGGGTTTTCCCGGATCTCCTGGATCTGTAATCTCCAAACCATTCATTCTATACTTTTGCCATAATAAGGATTCACCGTGCAAGGCAACAGTAAGGGGCTCTACAAGAGCAAACCCGCCGGAATTTACATTGGAAAGAACGCTACCAACATACCAGTATTCCAGAATAGAACCCGTATAAATTCCATCAGGCAAAAGAGCAACATCCTTGCTGGAAAAACAGGGCTCCCATAAGGGATAGGATTGAAATCTGGTTTCGCAATCGGCACTCCCCTGTTGCGCATAGACGTTAGGTGAAATAATTATAGATACCAGAATAGTTAACAATACGGTTTTTATTATCAATATAATTTGTTTCATATATTCTCAGGGAATTGTAATGCTAATTGCCTGCCTGATTATTTCGTTAGTATCATAATAACCATTACTGTTACTATCTTCTATACAGCTTTCGCTGTAGCTGCCTGAAACAAGATAGTTTGTCACGGTGTTCGGCGCCAGACTATTATCCATATCCACCGCAGGAAACCAGTCATAAAAAGAGAGTTTCACCAGTGGATTTGTCATAACTGGAAAGTCAGGCACTTGATGAGAGTATTCTCCATTATACACTCCCTCTCCTGAGGGCATGAAAACACAGGTCAGCTTTCCCGATGCAGATGGTTGTGTTTCGATTCTCTGATATAAACGAAGAGTATTGGGGACAAAGGCAACACTCTCAATTATTCTTTTCTGATTATTTACAACAACGCTTCGGTGCAAACCAAAATCTGAAATATCCCATCTGTTATCATAATTCTGATCCACGTATAGCAGATAGTCAACCTGGGCACTCCCCTGAGCAGCCGATATCGTTACCACAAATTGCCCACTGATATCTGTAACCATATTTAAACTATCAGGCCAGGCGTATGATTTCAAAGCATCATGAAATCGTAGAAATATCCTTGCCCCTGGTGAAAATCCTGTTCCATGCACAACCACCTGAACTCTTTGATCATACAGTTTATCTGTGCCCGGAGGCTGGGCATCAAAAAAACAGTGCACAGAAAAAAAAATTACTGCAATAAAAATAAACAATTTATTATAAGAACGCTGCACATTACTTTCCCGAGGTATAATTTTTTAATACAATATCCAATCTTCCCAGATAGGGAATTATCGTCCACATTTTGACAGGTATCCCCGAACCATCATCGGCAATATACATCTCTATCGGACTCTGGGTTGCAAAAAAAACATCTCCTCCGCTCTCTTTACGTTCACTTCGAAAATCTCCAAGAGCAGATTTTACATGGTACACCTGAATAGTCTTTTTCAGAGCTGCTGAAAAAAACTCTCTTTTCTCCAAAACTTCTATTATAATAACTTTTCTCACACCTGCCGGCAAAGCCTTTAATTTTATAATATCTCCCACTTTCGGCATAGGGCCACTACGCAATGCATAAAAAACTCCCAAAAGATCCTGATATTCCGGAAACGGTAAATCTTCTTCTTTTTCTACATATTTCTGGAGCATACTTTTATGCGGATAACTTGCTTCAGTAAATACCTTCTCAATTTTTTTTACATGAACTTTTTTTTGATCATAGGTATAATTTCTTTTCTGATATGTATAACCCTGATAAACATCCTCAAAAGCGGTATATGAGCTACGGCTTTTATAGTTCCAGTGTGCTCCAATTGTTCCTCCAATATAAAAAAAATATTTTAATTTCGAAAAAGAGTCAATGGTAGCATTTACAGCAATCAGTGTATCGCTCTCCTTTTGAGACACCATATTAATGTATCCCACGGTAAAACCCTTCCATTGTACCTCGTATTCAAGCTTTTCATTGAAAAAGGCTGTTACCGGTGTTTGAGAAAAAAGAGGTCCCGTAAAAAAAGAGATAAAAAAAAGAGCCAGATATAGAAAATAGAAAATAAAATTACTCAATCTCACCTGCATTGGAAAGTGAATTTTTTTGATGTACAATGTCTATTCCTTTTACTTGCGAGCAAGAAAATATATTCGTGATGGAGCCTCATAACCTTCAATTGTGAGCTTTCTGTCACTGCTTAAAAATTGAGCCAGACTATCAATAGGAGCCCATTCTGTTGATCTCTGCTCATTCACATCGAGATAATCATTATAGATTAACTCAATACTTCTAAATCCTGCCTTTGATAACCAGTTTCTTACAACTTTTTGTCCAGGAACATACCATACATTTTTCATTCCAGCGTAACGCTTTTCAGGAACCAGAACAAACGGTTCATCACCAGATATTCCCATGGTTTCCAGAATTAAATATCCCCCTGTCTTCATGGCAGCATAACAATTTTCAATAACCTTCAATGGATCACGGTGATGATATATAATTCCCATGGCAAAAACAATATCAAACATTTTTTGAAAATAGTCCAGATCTTCAAAACCAAGAAGCTCCATTTTAACGTTATCTGCGCCAATATACCTGTTCATCCAGGTAAACATTAATTTAAAACGAACTGTCGGGTCCATTCCGAGAACAAGATGCGGCTGATGATGAGCTGCTTTAAACATAAAATATCCATTATTGCATCCCAGATCACAGATGACTTTTCCTTTTAAATCAGGCAAGTATGGGGCAATTCGGTTCCACTTTAAATCACTTCTCCATTCACTGTCTACATCAAACCCGAAAAACCTGTAGGGACCTTTTTTCCATGGTATAAAACTTTTGAGCTGCTCCAGAATCTTGGCTTTTACAGCATCATCCAGAATAGAGATGGAATCTACACTGATTATTGCTCCCGATAAATCAGATACCAGTGAATCTATTTCAGGTTGATTTAAAAGAGAGTTCAGCATTTTATCAAAAACAATATCTGTAAGTTTTCTGTTTCTTGATAATAAAAGAAGATATAATCTATCAAGCGTTGTCTGATCTAAAAAATTTTCAAGATAATTTAAATTTAATGCAAGCACTTATTTTACTGCCAAAATGGATACAAAGTTATACCATTTATAAAAAATTGAAATAGTTGAAAATCCGCATTCCCGAAGCATTTCGATATTTCGATCAAGGGTAAAAGGAATTAAAACATTTTCAATAGCATCGCGCTTTTGCGCTATTTCAAGATCACTATAACCCTCTTTTTTTTTCATCTGATAATGGCGCTCCTGATAAAACAGGTTTAAACGCTCATCTTCTTCAACCACTTTTTCAGACAATATAAAAATTCCCGAAGCAATTAAAGAGTTATAAATTTCCTGAAACAGGGATTCTCTTCTTTCAGGGAAAATAAACTGCATGGTATAAGAAGATACAATTACAGAGGCGTCTTTGAATAAAAAACCTTCAATATCTCCCTGCATAAAATCAATCTCCTGATCATGCGAAACTTTTTTCAGATAACTGTGTGCCTTCTCCACCATCGGTAAAGAATTATCAACCCCCACGTACCTGAATCTGAGCCCTTGAAATATCTCTATTAATTTCAAGGGCAGAGCCCCGGTGGAAGCTCCCAGATCGTAAATCATGGTATCTTGCTGGTAAAATTTTTTAATGATTTCTCCGCTCATATTCAGAACATCTTTGTAGCCGGGCACAGAACGATTAATCATGTCATTAAAAACATCTGAGACCTCTTTTGAAAAAGTAAACTTTTCCAGCGGATCTTTCTTATACTGATAAATATCATCTCTCATTTTTTTCTGCAACCTTTGCGCTACTTGAATGGATTCCTGTTTTTTTTCTTTGGGTTATTTTCGCCAAACAGTTCCAGCGCTTTCATTAACTCTATATAGCGGTCAAAATAGTTATCGTTTCGATTTATTTTTCTCAATTGAAGCTTTCCAACAGACAAAAGAAAAGTAGATGTAACTACCGGAAGAGGAAAATCCGTTCCAAAGACCAGGCGCTCTCTTACATCTTCATTCTCTCTTAAAAAGGATACGATACCAGAACGTGTCGGAATAGTTACTGCGGAAATATCCAGATAAAAATTTTTATATTTTTGCACATACTCCCTGACTACACCCTTAAAAAGCTCAACGCTCATTAACCCGGTTGCACATCCATGAGCCGCAATAACAGTAACCCCACTATCAAGAGCAAGTCGGAACCCTTCCGGGTGGCCATAACTTTGGCGTATCGATGGCAAAGCAAACTCATAACCCGAATGTATTAATAACGGTATCTTATAATCTGCCATTTTTTTATAAAATGCAGAGTACTTTTTGTCAGCAGGATCGAAACCCTGAACATTGGGCAACACTTTAATCAAGGAGGCCTTGTCACTTTTTGCCTTGTCAAGCATTTCCATTGCATCTCTCCTGGAAAGAGAAATCGATGCGCCATATTTCAGATTTTTAAAAGGCCTTATTACCTCCTTCACAAAATCATTTGTAATCATAAATGAGGTAGCAGGCACATCAAGATATCCGGCATCATCATAGACTCCATCAAGCCCGAAAATTATCCCTTTTTTTACATGCTGTGACTCATCAATCAGCTGGTTTACATATTGAGGATATCGATAATCCAGATCTTTACTTCTTAAATCAAGACCATGATATAATGATAAAATTGTATGTGAAATATTGCTGAATATATTGGTTTTAATGATATTTCCATGTTTCTTCGAAAGAATACTATGGGGAGATGCTACCATATGAATATGGCAATCTATCAGACTTTCATTCGCAATCAACATGACAATCTATCACAATTCATTACAGATACGTGGGTAAAACTATTTTTTATATATGCTTTAAAGAAATTATATTCAATACATTTTCATTTAAAGTGCCAATCATGCCTGTCGAAAAAATGTAAACGATTGTATCATTAAATTATTAATCCTCTGGTAACTTTAGTTTTCATTATAGATCTAATAATGCTTCTTTCTTAAAAATCCACCGAAAAGCTGACCCTCTTTTCTGGTCTATACAATTTTATAGCAATTTTCTCAAGGTAACCTGGACAATAACTCCGCCGTCAAATCTCCTGTCAGTTATCTGTTCAGTTACAATTCGTATTCTGGAAACCACATACACCTTTTTGCTATTGGTTCATGCCCGTCACATTTATTATCTTTTTCAATGCTACTCAAACTGCTCTACTTGCATGCCTCTGGGGGTCTCCATAAAATATTCTATATTAATATTTTTTTTCTCATGAGATGCAAGCTTTATTTTCCAGATTAAAATTCCCGGCTCCGAAGGGTTTGTGGTAAAATTTTCAGGAGATATATTTTTAGTAATAATTTTTATATTCTCATCGCTAGCAACGGGAATACGTTCCTTTAGTTCTAAAGTTACAGGGGCACCCTTTAAATTCTCGATCTCAATTTGATAATGATAGGTTACTCTTTCTTTACGTTCCGCAAGTCCCGTATCTTCACGGTATTCTTTAATTTTTTTATGAGTTACCTTGATAGATTCGTCAACCCCAAGAGGAATAAAAAAAGGTTCTGATATTGCCGCTGCATCAAGACGGGTATTACCCGCATAACGATCTTTTATATACAACCGGGCCTCCCCCGGCAGTACCGGATAAGAAAGAGAATTTAAAATTTTGCCGCTCATAAAAACACCTTCCGAAAGTTGAGGCACGGAATGGTAGGCAACTATTGCCTTGAAGGTTGAGTTTAATACCGGTACAGAAACTGGAGTGTTATTCCCTGGTATTTCTACCGGTCTTGAGAGAACGAATGAAACGGCACTCACCTCACTTTCCATTACAGATGGTTCCGGAAGCCGCACAGCCTCTTCCTCTAAATCAACTGCATATTCATCACTCAGATCTTTTTCCAAAGCCATTTTTTCTGAGCGTGCAGAAGCAGCCGAAGCCGGAGCCTCCCGTTTCGATTTAAACTCTCTGAATATCAAAGGGCGAACATGCAGAGGTTTTAACTCGCCCGGTTTCAAACCCATCGCCGGACGGGAGGTAGATAATGTCATGGAAACATTTTTCCAGCTTTCGCCTGAGCTTTGTTTTACAATGCCCAGATATTCCATTGCAATACTCGATCCATCATCTGTACGAAAATTATACCCTGCAATCCAGGAAGCATTATAGGTAATATACTGAATAAGAAATTTTACATCGACAGGTGCGGCAGCCTCTATAGATGCAACTGTTTTATATGTGATATCTTTTTTAATTTTTAAATTCTGTAACATGCCATTTATTTTCTCGATCTCTTTTTCTTTCAGAGCCAGTAGCTCTTTTACCTCTCTGGACTTTTTATCTGCCTCCTCATGAGAACGATAAGAAAAATCAATCAAGGCCTGCCACTTTAACGGATCAATCAGGTATTCCTTTAACTGTCCGTTCAAGTCAGATGATAATTTTACATTTACAGATTCAATCAGCAACTTGTTTTTCTGAAGATTTTTTAAACGGTCATCGAGAGCCTGTTTCTCTTTTTTCAATGAAAACAGGCTCTCTTCAATATTTTTTACTTCCTTGTTTTCAGGACTATTCTCCTGTTCAATGTAATCTCGTGCAGTTTCGACAGAATAGATCTGAACTGTTTTACTTTTATCTACCGATATAGTTACCGTAGCAGGGTCAATACCTGAAGGCAGATCCACAAACTCAATGGTTGAAAATCCCTTTACCAGAGGAACAAGAACAGCTCTCTCCACAAGGGCTCTGTCTGGATAGACAATGATTTTTGTCGGAGAAGAGTGAACCTTGATTTTATCACTCTGCTGAAGGGCAAATAACCAGGAAGAAGAAAAAAGTATCCAGGCAACTGTTAAACTTTTTTTTAGCCTATGAATAAAACTATGAATAAACCCTTGAATATACCATCGAACGTTCATATAACCACCATAAAAAATTTTTTACTGAGGTTAAAATAGTTACAAGCAGTGTCAATATTTTATAACCTCTAATAGTAAAATCTTTTTTAAATTTCTTCTCTTTGCCAGAACAATATTTAATCGGGCATAATATTGGTACAAATCTTGAAATAGATTAATGCCACCGTAAATTTGCATCAAATTCACCGATTTAACGATTTGCTCAAACAAAATCACAAGCGCAACTTATTTTTTTATAATAATCCTTGTAATTTTTAATATTTTTCCGTCTAAAAAATGGGAAACGTATAACCGCTAATAAAAGAAGTTCATTTCAAAAGAAAATGCGAATGAGAAATAAGTTGTTGAAAAAGCACCTTTGTACCATTATATGGTATTCTTAAATGGAAGAAATCATATACAGTTTTTTTAAAGCTTTTCAGAAAAAAGACTTTAATTTGATGAACTCATTATATACCGAAAATATTGAATTCAAAGATCCTGTTTTTGGAAAACTGAATTCAAAAGAAACCAGGGCAATGTGGAGAATGTTATGTGAAACCGGAAAAGATTTAATCATAACTTTTAATAAAGCTTCTGTTTCAAATAACAAAGCTGTTATAACATGGCATGCTGGCTATACATTTCCCGGAACAAAAAAATGGATACAAAACGTTATTACATCAGAATTTGAATTTAACGGCACCCAAATAGCGAAGCAGAATGACCAATTTTCCTTGCAAAAATGGTTTATAATGGCATTTGGGAGCTCTGCTCTTTTCTGGAGCTGGCTTCCCTCTTTCCGAAAAAAATTTCAAAATGAGGCACGAAAAGGATTAGCCTACTATATGAAAAGAAAGCGTTTGGACTGAAAAGAACAAATATATTACAATGTAAAAATAAAAACATTAAACTCACATCATAATATGCTCTTAAACCAGAATCAGAAAATATATATTCAAATTTTTATCTTGTCTCTTGCCATTTTTTTAATAGATATCTTTACTCCCCTGGGTGTGGCCCCAGGAATCGGATACATAGGAGCAATCATTCTTTCTCTCAAACTTGAAAAACAAAGAGATCTCAAACTAACCTTGATCATCACGATTCTTTTGGTGATTTCAGGTTACTTTCTCTCTCAAGAAGCATCTGAACTGTGGGTAGGTGAAGCGAACAGAATATTAACTTTATTTGCGCTTGGATCCACCGGTTATATAGCAATAAGAGTAAAAAAAATAGAAAAAGAGCTGAATAAATCTATAGATATGCCGTCTGAAAATCCAAACCCTATTATGCGTATCAGTCATGATTATACAATTTTATATGCGAATCAATCTGCGCAGAAACTTTTTCAATGTATAGAAAATCAGTCAGCAGACAAATATTTGCCGGCAAACTGGAAAAAAGAGATTCAATCCATTGTTTCGAGCGGAAAAGCAATGGAACTTGAATTTGCCTATTCAGGAAAAACGATCTCTTTTTATTTTACTCCTATATCCAATAAAAACTATATTAATCTCTACGGAACCGATATAACTGTCAGAAAAAAAAGTGAAAAGTTACTTCACAAATTATCGAGCACCGATGAACTTACGGGCATTTTTAACCGCAGGGCTTTTAATCAATCCATAGAAAGTGAAATCAAACGGGCAGTCCGTTTTAAAACAAAGCTCTCTGTTATTATGATGGATGTTGATTTTTTCAAAAAATACAATGATGCGTATGGACACACCGCAGGAGACAGTGTACTGATAAAAATAGCCCAGAAATTAAAAAAAACATGTAACCGCCCGGGTGATATTGTTGCCCGATACGGAGGTGAGGAATTTATTGTTTTATTACCATCCACTGACCTCGAGGGTGCTTCTCTTCTTGCTGAAAAAATCAGAACAAGCATTGAAGAGGCAAAGATAAAGCATCAAAAATCATATATATCGAAATATGTCACTGTCTCTCTCGGAATCGGGACCTTCACTCTGGGTAAATCTGTTCCTGCAAAAAATCTTATTAAAATTGCAGATGATGCCCTTTATAAAGCTAAACTTGCGGGGAGAAATGGAGCATCAACTGCCATTAAATCATTTTAATCACGGAAACTTTCACCGGCTGCTTCGAAGGGGGGTGGCGGAGAATGGTGCCTTGTTTCTGCACCATTCGCAGGCAGGGGGCCTGAATAAATTTACTGTTGCAGACGAAACCTCTGCCCCCTTTTTTATAAATATTCGGTATATCCATAGTATGATTAAAAATATGCATGGCAAAATAAAATATCGTATACCCGAAATACCCAATTTGCTTCACGGTTGAAATCTATGAAAAATAAAATTATCTATTATACAGCCATATTTTTTTTACTAAAAACAGCTCAGCTGACAGGGGCACCCACAGTTAGCATCTCGGGTGTTATCATCGACGGCTCTACCCGGAAACCTGTAGAATTTGCCACAGTGGGGATTGCCGAGTTAAAACTAAAAGTTTTTACCGACTCAGCAGGAGCCTATAAACTGGAAGTACCCCCGGGAAGTTATACAATCTTGATTAACTCACCAGGACTTGCAAACATCCGGGAACCGATCACTATCGATAAAGATATGACCAGAAATTTTGAAATGAAACTGCCGACGGTTTCAGGTCGTGGTTTTACCATACAGGCAGAACGCGATATTCAGAAAATTTCCAGATATACCGTAAAAAAAGAGGAGATCAAAGCTATACCGGCGACCTTTGGTGATTCGTTAAATGCTGTTGCAACGATGGCAGGAATTGAGCGTCAGGGTTTTGTGGGTTCGCTGGCAATTCGGGGAATGAGCTCCTCAAATAACCGTTATTATGTAGATGGAATTCCCATTGGTACGCCTCAGCATTTTGGTGGATTGCACAGTGTTATTCATAACGAGATGATAAGTGAGATTGATATTTTTTCATCTGCCTTTCCGGTGCAGTATGGGGCGCCTTTATCTTCCGTAATAGAATTTAATACAACAGACGAAGTTAAAGAGTTTTATGGATACTCGGATATCGGAATTTTATCAGCCAATCTTTTTGTAGCCCAGCCTATTTTTGAAAAACAGAATCAGACCTTTGTACCTGATTCTGCATCTGCCGCAGAGCAAGGCAGTAATGAAATGAATACTCCTGCAGAAAAAAAAACAAAAGGGTATGTGATGGCATCAGCCCGTTACGGGTATATCTCGCTGATTGCCCCGAGAATTGTAAAAGCATTTGGCGGAGACTCCATTGCCTTTGATATCTACTATTATGATTATCAGCTTAAAACCAAATACTATCTTCACAGAAATCATGCGCTGACTCTTTTACTCACGGGGGCAACTGATTATGTTTACGCAAAAGCCAACCCTGATCAGCTGACCTTTCAGCAGCAGGTAGACAAAGGACAAGACCCTTTGCTTTTAAATTTCACCCAGTCCAATGACGAGACCTACCATGTTCAGGGATTAACCTACTCATATATTCCTTCAGACAAATTGACCAACAAACTCAAGGTCTACTCATCTTATAAAAAAGCAGTTCGTTATATCAACATTGATGATGCGCGCGCTACCGCATGGAAAGATATAAATACGACCTCTGCCCCCTGGATTCTGGGTGTAAAAAATGATATGCGCTGGAGCCTCTGGAAAGATCATCTGGTAGCCAAAGCAGGAGTCGAAGCAAACCACTACCAGTTCAGAGCATATGGAAAAACAATCAAACCGGCCAAGCTCTCAGGAGGCACAAACGGACCTCCCAATTTTGCAGACTCGTCTGCTTTTTCAACAGCGCAGATAAATCAAAACTCTTCCAATGGAACAACAGGTGGTTACCTGGAAACCAGCTGGAAATATGCAGGCTTTGAAATTACCCCGGGAGTGCGAACAGATTATCTGTTAAACCAGAAACTTTTTACCATTGACCCACGGGGAAGAGCAGGTTATACTGCCCCGACAGATACGACTTTTTCTGTCGCTGGTGGAACCTACAGCTCTTTTTTTCAGACCAATTATTACTACTATGATAATGCGCCTGATATCATTAATGCCGACCTGAAACCAGAAAAAGCAACCCACCGTTCATTAGGTATAGAACAGCGTTTCAGCGAACTGGTTACCTTTAAAATTGAAGCCTATAAAAACAACTTTCATGATATTGTTGAAATTGCACGTATTTCTACACCCACCGGAATAAAACCCGCCATAAATCTCGGAGAGCGTCGCACCTATGGAATGGAAGTTACTCTGAAAAAAGATTTTGGCAAACAGGCCCTTGACTATTTTGGCTGGATCAGCTACACCTATGGAAAATCTGAACATAAATCAAATCTGCCTGATTATGCAGATCCACAGGGATACAAATGGATACCCGGTAATTACGACAGACGCCACTCTTTTAAAGCCATAGCAGGAATAAAATACAAACAAAATACGCTCGGCCTTAAATTTCAATACTATACATCGTTTCCCTATACACCCATTGTAGGTACCGATTCAGCAAGCAGCTTCGATAATACCGCAGCAAACCCTCTTGCAACACCACCCTACTTTTATCGATACGCTCCTCTTTACGGTGATCGTTACTCGAAATATTACAAACCCCAGCATCAACTCGACATACGCTATAGCCGGGAAGCAAGTTACAAATGGGGAGCCATTACCTGGTATATTGAAATTTTAAATGTCTACAACCAGAAAGCCGATGACCGCGAGAGCTGGAAATATAACAAGCCCTACCAAAAAGGGCAAAACCCTCAAGTGGGCTCAAATCAACCTTTTGCTATTTTGCCCAACCTGGGCGTCGAGATAAAATTTTAAAGAGTAGATACGGGCGAATAAAAAAACAGCGCGGTCGCAACGCAGTTTATTACAAACGTTACGACCCGGCCTGAATTATGTGAATACTATCTGGAAAGATCTTTTTGAACAAGATCCTCACTGTGTTTTTCATAAAGCAAAAGAGCATCTTTAACAACCTGCTGCGCTTTCTCTTTGTTATAAAAGTCTTTTACCTGAACCGATTTTTTTTCGAGATTTTTATAGATTTGAAAAAACTCTTTCAACTCATCGAGAAGTACAGAAGGAAGATCCGAGATATCCTGAATCTTTTTGTAAAATGGATCGTTAGTGAGAACGCCGATTATTTTATCATCCATCTCGCCATTATCAACCATCTCCATTGCGCCGATCACCCTGCACTCTGCAAGGGTCCGCGGATAAAGGGGTTCATTGCAGATTAAAACCATATCAAGCGGATCGCCATCTTCGCAATAGGTTTTGGGTATAAATCCATAATTCTCAGGATAGGCAAAAGGCCCGTACAATATACGGTCTACCATAATCAGACCGCTCTTTTTATCGAGCTCATACTTTACCTTTGAACCCTTCGTAATTTCAATTACAGCGTTAACCACTGCTGGTGCTCCGCTTCCCACTTCAAGTGAATGCCACAGGTGCATCTGGGGGTAGTGTTTAAATGCCATATACGTTCCTTCCTCTAAAATTTCTCACCCAAAGCGGTGTGAATCTGCAAAAGTTTTTTAAAAAGCAGTGTGTCAATCTATTTGCCAGACTGTTTTATATTTTT